>JADHED010000616.1_pt1 | contig 39387 bp, 34 predicted proteins | sample 8952041 | NCBI WGS metagenome assembly JADHED01 (sample SAMN16124423, study PRJNA663239) | bioreactor sludge metagenome | isolation source: sludge (control) | place: India:Bengaluru | collected 2018-09-08 | reverse complement strand
CAGCACCTCGGTGTCACTCAGCGGCAGCACGGAGACCAGGTTGCCATAACCGGGATAGGGCACTTTCTTGAACTGTTGATCAGCGGATGCCTTCACCAGCACGGTGCCGCCACCGCCCACGACCACCACGTCGCCATTCGGCAACTCGGCGCTGTCGAACAGGTTGCGGGTCAGGTCGGTCTTCAGCTCTTCCCACGAATCACCGCGGTCGTTCGACTGGTAGATATGACCGCGCAGGCCGTAGATCAGAATCTGCTGATCAGGCCCGACGCTGTTGGCGCCGAACAGTGAACCGACGTAGGGCGATTCGAGCGCGGTCCAGGTTTCGCCCATGTCATCGGAGCGCAGCAGATTGCCCGCTTCGCCGACGATCAGCAGACCCTCCTTGATCTTGATCAGCGCGTTGAAGTGCCAGTCGGCCTCCTCGACCTCCGCGGCTTCCCAACTGCTGCCGCCGTCGCTGGTCTTCAGCATCAGGCCATAGGCGCCGACCGCGATGCCATGCTGGGCATCCAGAAACAGCACATCGAGCAGCGGCTTTTCGAGTGCGGCGTCCTCATGTTGCAGCTCCCAGCTGTTGCCGCCATCGCGGGTGTGCAGGATCACCGCATCATGACCGACGGCCCAGCCCTCCTGATCGGAGACGAAGTCCACCGCCGTCAGCAGCATCCGGGTGGGGACCGCTGCCTGGCTGAAGCTCTTGCCCTGGTCGTCGCTGTAGACGATGTGGCCACGGGTGCCGACCGCGACGATCCGCTGGCCGGCCAGCGTCGAATCAGTCAGCAGTGTCTTGCTGGAGAGGGGCGAGGCGGTGGATGGGCGCTGCAGCGATTCGGCTGCGAATGCTGGCAGCGTGGATGAGAGCGAGAACAGCGTTGCAAGCACACAAAACCACGTGCGCAGCCTTGGCCGGTGGTCCATGGAGAAATCTCCTTTGTGGAGTCGTTATTGTTGGGTCTGCGTCGAGGTGGATCGACCCGGAGCGGGCTGCTCGACGGCTTCCGTTTTTAGGTCAACCTGCATCCGGATCGGCTGATCCGGATGCAGGCATCAGGACATCATGCGTGCAAGCTCAGCGCACGCCCTCCTGGCGCAATGCGTCGGGGGTGTAGCGCTCAGGACCGGCACGGAAGCTGTTGTCGGGCGGGGTGTCCTCGTTGTCGAGGCCGACCGCCAGATAGCGCCCTGACTGCAGGTCGTAGTGGATCTCGGCAGTGTTGGTGGCGGTCAGGATGTCATAGGAGTTGATCACATGCCCCTCGGTCATCCGCCACAGTTGATCGCGCTTGTCGTAGTGGTCCATGACGGCGATCTGCCAGCTGTCTTCGTCCATGAAGAAGACCCGCTTCTTGTAGATGTGGCTGGTGTCGGGCTTCAGGTCGCCCTCGATGTGCCAGACCCGGTGCAGTTCATAGCGGGCCACATCCTGGTTGATGTGACCCGGGCGGATGACATCGGCCACCTTCACCTTGTCGGTGTGGAGCATGTAGGCGTTGTAGGGGATGAACATCTCCTTCTTGCCGACCAGCTTCCAGTCGTAGCGGTCGATCTTGCCGTTGTACATGCCCAACTGGTCGCTGGTGGCCAGGCCATCACCGCCGGTCTTGGGGTTGTCATACTGCACCTGCGGCGCGCGGCGCACGCGGCGCTGACCGGGGTTGTAGGACCAGATGCGCCGTGCCTGACCATCCTGGTGGATGCCGTCGAGGATCAGGATCACACCGCCGGCGGTCTTGGGTGGTGCCATCACCGACTGCAGGAAGTAGAAGACATCATTCTCTCCGGTCATGGTCTCGGGGGTGTTGCCCTCCTTCGACCAGTCGCTGATGATCTCCTCGATGATCTTGCTGGTCTGGTAGTCGCCGGTCGAGGTCACCACGGTGGTGTTGGCCCAGCGGCGGGTACCGGCCTCCCGCGGCTTGGTGCTGTAGCTCATCATCGCTTCGTTGGCGGTGTGCGGAATCGGGAAGGCCCAGGTGATCTTGCCGCCATGGAAGTCGATGCCCGACGGGTTCATCTCGGCATTGGCGGCGTTGTAGAGCGCTGCCTCGTAGATGTGGGGCTTGAACGAGGCCGAGCGCCGCGATGGGTAGATGTTCATCTTGTAGTCGGGGTAGCGCTCGAACATTGCCACCTGACCGGGGCCCAGCTTGTCGGCATACTGCTTGTAGTTCTGCGCGGTGATGGTGAAGAGCGGCTTGTCGGCGGCAAAGGGGTTGTCGAGCCACTGCCCTTTGGGCACATCCTTCTGCGGCAGACCGCCGGTCCAGGCCGGGATGCTGCCATCGGCGTTGCCGGCGCGAATCGCACCAGCCGGGGTCAGTTCGGTGCCCTCCAGGCCGATCTTCTTCAGCTCTTCGGGGGTGGCCTTGGCCAGCAGCGTGGCAGGCAGCAGGCTCAGTGCCGCTGCCAGGCCGATGGGCAGGAGTTCCTTCTTGTTCATGGTTGAGAGTCCTCGGTATTGCTGCGGGTCAGAAGTTGTATTTGGCGCTGAGGGCGAGGAAGTCGCGGTCAGCGACCGTATTGATGAGTGCACTGGCCGACCTGAATTCGGCGCCCCAGTTGCGGGTGTAGCCCAACTCGAAGGTCAGATAGTCGAGGTAGACCGCCTGTGCCGACAGCGTGGCCGACTTGCGGTCATTGAGGAAGGTGCCACTGGGCGCGCCGGGGGTGGTACCGGCGACGTCGTGGCGGAAGGCCAGTGTCGGGGTGAGCGTCATGTTCAGGAAGGCATCGGCATATTCGAGACTGCCACGGAACGCATAGCCCCAGGAGACCGAGTCATAGTTGCCGTAGTAGGTCTTGTCCGGCAGGTTGGCCAGGGCAACGGCCGGCTCGAACACCAGCGTCATCTTGTCGGCGGCGAAGGGGTTCTCTGAACCGACCTGATAGGTCAGCGTGAACTGCGCCTGGGTCAGGTTGCCTTCGTCATAGGGTGAGATCACCGTGTTGGGCGCGCCGCCCAGAATTCTGGGTATCACTGCTGAACTGTCACGCGCCAGGGGGGCGTCGGGGCGGAAGGAGATCTCGCCGCCCAGCGAGATGCCCAGGTCGCCCGGCAGGTCGGCATTGATGCTGAGGCCGTAGAGGTCGATGTCTTCCGGATAGAGCAGTTGGTAGTACGCAGTCGTCGGGCTGGCACCAGTCTTGGTCAGTGAAACATAAGGAGCAAAGCTGTGGTAGCGCAGGTGATACAGGCCCACTTCCGCGCTGTTGAGCGGTTCGATCACCGTGCGCAGCGCCACCCCGTAGGCGCCGCCATCGTCCGGCAGGATGTCGTTTCTGCGCGGAAGAGAGAGCCCAGGAATTCGGAGAAGATTGGGACCTTCACCGACTGCATCACTGGTGCTGAAGAAGGTGCCGACCGGGTCAAGGATGGTCTCGTTCCACTCCGAGTTGTAGTAGGCCTCGATGCTGAACGCGCCGCCAAAATCCATCGATGCCCAGAGCATCGGCAGCGGCAGGTTCACCTCCTTCACTTCGACACCGGCGCCTCGGGCCTTGGTGGCATCGATCGGGTTGGTGCTGTTGATGCCGTTGCCGATGAAGGTGCTCTCGCCCCAGTTGACCACCTGGCTGCCGAGGCGGGTGGTCAGTTTGGCGTTGCTGAACTCGAAACTGTCATAGACAAAGGCGTCGAGCAGGCGGAACTTGTTGCTGACCACATCCTCGGCCGCGTCGGAGATGCGCTCGTTGCCTTCGATCTTGGCGTCATAGACATAGTTGGCGCGGGTGAACAGACCCATCGAGCCGTAGCTCAGGCCCAGTTCCGGCGTGATCTTGAGCGGGGTGGAGACCAGGTCGCCTTCGCTGAAATTCTGGTTGCCATAGCTGACCCTGCGTGCGTCTGCTTTCTGCGTACGCCAAGTGGCATTGAGGGTGGTCGAGGTGTCGAGGAAGCCCTTCATCTGCGGGTCTTCGAACTTGAACTGAAAGGCGTGGGCGTTGGCCGCTGTCAGCAGAATCGCGCTGGCGCAGAGGGTCGGCATGCCGAATCTGCTCAGCGCGGCGGCGCGAGGCGTCCTGTCATTGAGTGCGAGCATGAAGTCTCTCCTTATTGATGTTATCGACTTGGTGTCATCGACGGTGCCGAGGGTATAGGCGGTTGGCGCATCGCGCAAGCCGGATGCGCAGTTTTTGGCTGATTTCCAGAGCGATTGTCGTCGAAAGGGCCTTGCGGCAGGGGGACGACGGGTTGCATTGTTGACAAGGTGCGGCGGCGCCGGTAGATTGCGCGCCTCGGGCACATGGTCACGCCATGGCGTCTGATTGCCGAGGTGGTGAAATTGGTAGACACGCTAGCTTCAGGTGCTAGTGGGGGAAACCCCGTGGAGGTTCAAGTCCTCTCCTCGGCACCAACCGTGATCTGCATCCACAGCAGCATCTGAAATCTCCATGGTCCGCTCCAGCTCACGATTGCGGGTTGGGTTCCACCCCCATTTACCTTGACGACCAGCAGGGCGGCCTTGACGTTCCGGCGTCGGCATTGCGATGGGGTTTTCGGCCGCGTCGGCCAGAGGCGCAGTGTGGTCCGATCCGAATGGCTCAGCGTTGCGACAGGCTGTGCTGGCAGTGCAACAGGGTGGACTCTTTCAGCCAGTTGCGGTCTGGATAGTAGGCGAACAGGTATTGATCATCCTTGATGCTGTCGATCAGTGGCTGGGTGATCTCCAGTCGCACTGCCGGGCAGCCATGGCTGCGACCCAGGCGTCCGGTCCGGCTGATGAAGGTGTCACTGACATAGCCGGCGCCATGGATGACGATCGCGCGCTGGTAGGCGCGGTCATTGATGCCGGGCTCCAGTCCCTCCAGTCGCAATGAGTAGCCATTGCGCCCATGGTAGCTCTCCAGCGTGCGGAACAGCCCCAGGCTCGATTGAAAACTTTCTGCTCTGTTTGAAAAGAGGCTGGCCTGCAGGTCACCGGAACCGCGACCATGCGCAACCCGCTCCTTGAACAGCAGCCGCTGCCGGGCCAGATCGAAGACCCACAGGCGCGGTTCGGAGGAGGGCAGCGAGTAGTCGATCACTGCCAGCCGGTCGGCCCGTGGCGCGGCGCAGGAGAGGGCCTTGGCGGCCAGCCGCAGCATGACCGGATCGGCACCGGGCGCCAGGCGGGTCAGGAGGTGGTCGAGAGGCGGTTGCCGCAGGGTGGTGGAGTTGGCCGCGAAGGCTGTAGCGCCCACGAGCATCAGCAGGGTGGTCAGCACCGTGCGGCACCATGACAGAAATGGCCTGGGACATGTCATCGAAGCGTCATCCTCTGTTCTGCGTGAGGCCGTCATCCATGAGGGTCTTGCGATCCGGGTCTTTGGGTTGGACAGAGCGCACGGCATGGGTGTACTGCGGCAGCGGCGAGCACCATTATCGACAGGGGCAGCGGAGCGGCCAAATTTTTCTGTCGATCCGGCAAGGCATCTGATGAGCGATCTCGTCAGGCTGGCCGCTGTCGCGCTCCTGCTGCTGGGCGTGACCCTGCAGGGTGCCAGTGTGGTGGCCGAGCAGGATGACGATGCGGTGGCAGCCGGCATTGCCCGATTGTTGTCGGGGCAACAGCCTGAATTGCGCGGCTTTTATCAGGCGCGTGCTGGACGGCCGGCATGGCCTGATGACCAGGCGGTGGCTGCCTTGGCGGCGGCCATCGGAACCCTCGATGGCGATGGCCTGCGACCGGCTGATTACCACCCGACGGCACTGCTGCCGGCCTATCGGCTGGCGCAGGCGGCGGCTGAGCCGCTGGCGCGGGCACGCTTCGATCTGCAACTGAGCGAACTGTTGCTGACGGTGCTGCATCATGTGCAGCGTGGCAAGCTCGATCCGGCGGCGATCGATCCGAACTGGGAGCTGCCGCGCGCGGCACCGCGGCTCGATCTGGCTGCGGTGTCGCAGGCGGTCGATGCCCGGCAGTTCGATCAGCTCATTGCCGCTGTGCGGCCGGACCATCTGCTCCATGCGCGGTTGCGTTCCGCCCTGAAGCATTATCGTGACATCAAGTTGCAGGGTGGCTGGCCGATGCTGCCGGCCCGTCACGACGCACTGCATCCTGGTGATCGGGATGCCGATGTTCCGCTGCTGCGTCAGCGTCTGGCAATCGAGGAGGGCGCCGCACTGCCGGTATCGGGTGGCTGCAACCCTGCGGAGGCAGCGGTCGGGGGCCCGGACCCATACTGCCATGATGAAAACCTGGTCGCTGCGGTGCACCGTTTCCAGCGCCGCCACCTGCTGCGGGAGGATGGGATCGTCGGCAGGCAGACGCTGGCGGCGTTGAATGTGCCGGTGGCGACACGCATCGAGCAGATCCGGGCCAATCTGGAGCGGGCCCGCTGGCTGCTGCATGGCCTGCCGCGGACCTTCGTGCTGGTGGACATCGCCGGTTACCGGTTGAGCTATTTTCGCCCCGATGGGACGCTCTGGCAGAGCCGCATCATGGTGGGGCGGCCCTACCGCAGTACACCGATGCTGCGCTCGGAGATCAACCGCCTGACCTTCAATCCGACCTGGACGGTGCCGCCCACCATCCTGCGCGAGGACATGCTGCCGATGATCCGCAAGGATCCGGATTATCTGACGCGGGAGGACATCGAGGTCATTTCGCTGTCTGGAGCGCCGCTTGATCCACGACAGATCGACTGGTGGCATCCAGGCAATCTGCTGCTGCGGCAGCGTGCCGGTCCGCACAATGCGCTGGGGCGGGTGGCGATCCGTTTTCCCAACCGGCATGATGTCTATCTGCACGACACGCCGGCGCAGGGGCTGTTCAACCTCGATCGGCGCGCGATCAGTTCGGGTTGCATCCGGGTTGCCAATGCGCTGGAGCTGGCCCGTCTGCTGCTCGACGATGAGAAAAAGTGGAACCAGGCCGCGATCGATGAGCTGGTCGCCAGTGGGTTGACGCGTGAAGTCGCGCTGGCCCGACATGTGCCGCTGATTCTGTACTACTGGACGGTGGCGGTCGATGCCGAGGGTGTGGTGAGTTTTCGTCCCGATATCTACCAGCGCGACGCGGCAGTGCTGGCGGCGCTGAACCGGCCGCTGGCCGCAGCAGCGCCGTCACACTGAGGGTGGGGCCCGGCCCTGGCTTTTTGCCGCTTGTTGCGTGCGGTTCAATCGCCGGGAAGGGTGTGGTGCAGCTTGACCGGAACGGCGCGGCGTGAGGCCCGGCGGATGTTCAGCACCTCGACCAGCACCGAGAAGCCCATCGCGAAATAGATGTAGCCCTTGGGAATGTGGACCTGGAAGGCCTCGCCGATCAGCGCCATGCCGATCATCGTCAGAAAGCTCAGCGCCAGCATCTTGATGCTGGGATGGCGGTCGACGAAGTCGGCGATGATGTGCGACATGAACATCATCATCAGCACGGCGATGACGATCGCCAGTGCCATCACGAAGAAGTCGTTGGCGAGGCCGACTGCGGTGATCACCGAGTCGAGCGAGAAGATGATGTCGATCAGTGCGATCTGGATCATGATGGAAACAATGCCCAGCTTCAGGTTGACGGTCGGTGCGTGCGCCTCTTCCTCTTCGCCTTCGAGGCTGTTGTAGATCTCCACGCTGCTTTTCCACAGCAGAAAGAGTCCACCGCCCAGCAAAATCAGGTCGCGGCCCGAGAAGCTCTGTTCCATCACCGTCAGCAGGGGTTCGGCAAGCTTCATCACCCAGGTGATCGAGAACAGCAGCGCGATGCGGGTCACCATCGCCAGAGCCAGCCCCAGGGTGCGGGCGCGGCGGCGCATTGACTCGGGCAGGCGCCCCACCAGGATGCTGATGAAGATGATGTTGTCGATGCCCAGCACGATTTCGAGAACGGTCAGGGTGACCAGCGCCAGCCAGGCACTCGGATCGGCGATCCATTCGAACATGAACGACTGCACTCGCGGTTGAATGATGTACGGTGAAGGTCGCCACTTTACCGCAAGCCGCATTGTGCTCAAAGCAGCAGTGCGCGGGGCTGGGCCTTTCAGGTCTGTTTCCGGTTTGTCAGCGTCGACCAGGAGGGCAATAATTGACGCCCCTGCCATCCCCCCATCGCAGAGCCCTTATGAGCCGATCTTTGAGCAACATGCTGAAAACGCTTGAAATCATGGCACGCCTGCGCGATCCGCAACAGGGCTGTCCCTGGGATGTCGAGCAGGATTTCAACACCCTGACCCCCTGCACGCTCGAAGAGGCCTATGAGGTGGTCGATGCGATCGAGCGCAATGACTTTGCCGGGTTGCAGGAGGAGTTGGGCGATCTGCTGCTGCAGATCGTCTTTTACTGCCAGATCGCCAGCGAGCGTGGATTGTTCGATTTCGAGGCGGTGGCCGGCAGCCTGAACGACAAGCTGATCCGCCGCCATCCCCATGTCTTTGCACAGGCGGAGCGGACCACGGCGCAGGGGCAGCAGCTGCTGTGGGACGAGATCAAGCGGCAGGAGAAGGCCGGGCAACCCGAGCAGGGTCTGCTCGATTCGGTGCCGGCCAACCTGCCGGCACTCGCCGAGGCGCAGAAGCTGCAGAAGCGTGCTGCCAAGGTCGGTTTCGACTGGCCCGATGCCGAGCCGGTATTTGCCAAACTGCATGAAGAGGTCGACGAGGTGCGTGAGGCGATGGCGCTGGCTGATTCGGCCGCCTGCCTGGAGGAGGTGGGTGATCTGCTGTTCGTGGTGACCAATCTGGCGCGCCATCTTCAGGTGGATGCACAGCAGGCGCTGAGCCATGCCAACCACAAGTTCCGCCGCCGCTTCGGGCAGATGGAACAGATGGCCAGGGTGATGGGGCAGGGGCTGGAGATGCTGTCGCTCGAGCAGCAGGAGCAGCTCTGGCAGCGCGCCAAGCAGAGCGAGTGATCGACGGATGGGCGCGCTGCCGCGCGGCCCATCCCCCGGCGAAAGTGTGGATTACTTTGGCAGTTTGAAGGTCACGAACAGCGGCACGCCGTCGCGCAGCACCCGCATCGCAATCAGCCGGTTTGCCGGCAGCGACTTGACGATCAGGTTGAACTCGGCGGCACTCTTGACCGGCTTGTTGGCGATGGCGGTGATCACCATGCCGGGGCGAAGCCCGATGGCCGCACCGACACCGTCGACCACCTCCTCGATCACGATGCCATGGGGAAGCTCCAGTTCACGCAGCTGCTCCGCAGTCAGGTCGCTCACCAGGATGCCGAGGCGGTTCTGCGGCTGCGCTCCGCCGCCCCCCTGCTGGGCCAGCTTCTCCGGTTCGCTCGGCAGTTCACCCACCTTGACCTTCAGATCGAGCGGCTTGCCGTTGCGCACCACCTCCAGTGCCGCGGTCGAACCGGGGCGCTTGCGCCCGATCAGATGGGGCAGGTCGGCCGAGAATTCGATCGCAGTGCCATCGACCTTGAGGATGATGTCACCGGCCTGCAGGCCCCCCTTGGCCGCCGGACTGTCCGGCACCACGGCGGCCACCAGCGCCCCGGCCGGGCGCTCCAGTCCGAACGATTCCGCCAGGTCGCGGTTCACCTCCTGGATGCTGACGCCGAGCCAGCCGCGCAGCACATGGCCTTTCTCCTTGATCTGACCCACCACATCCATCGCCACCGAGATCGGAATGGCGAACGACAGCCCCATGAAACCGCCGGAGCGGGTGTAGATCATCGAGTTGATGCCGATCACTTCGCCGGCCATGTTGAACAGCGGGCCACCGGAGTTGCCGGGGTTGATGGCAACATCGGTCTGGATGAAGGGCACGTAGTTCTGATTCTGCTCGTTGGGCAGGCTGCGGTTCAGCGCGCTGATGATGCCGGCCGAGACCGAGTAGTCGAAACCGAAGGGCGAGCCGATGGCCAGCACCCACTCGCCGACCTTCAGCCGGTCGGAATTGCCCAGCTTGACCACCGGCAGATCCTTGCCATCGATCTTGAGCAGTGCCAGATCGGTGCCGGGGTCGGTGCCCACCACCTTGGCCTCGATCTCCCGCCGATCCCGCAGTCTGACGGTGATTTCGTCTGCGCCATCGATGACGTGGTTGTTGGTCAGGACATAGCCATCGGAGGAGATGATGAAGCCTGAACCGGTCGAGGCGCGCTTCTGCATCGGTCCGCCTTGTGGCGGGGCGCCGAAAAAGTGCCGGAAGAACTCCTGGGCCTCTTCGGGCAGTTCGCCATAGGGCCCTTGTCCCTGAAAGGGCAGGGCGGCGTTGCGCGGTGCCTTGGTGACGGAACTGACGTTGACCACGGCGTTCGAGTACTGTTCGACCAATGGCGAGAAGTCGGGCAGTTCGGCGGCCTGGACATTCAGTGTCGTCAGCGCGGCCAGGCAGAACGTGGCAAACAGAACGATGACGGGATGCCGGGTCTTGATTGCATTCGCCATTTCTATTCCTCTTGTGCAGTGGAAGATGGAGGTGGTCGATGAGGTTAGGGGGAAGGCGCCACGGAGCGGGCGATTCGACTGGCGGTCTCCAGCGGAATTTCTCCGACCACCGTGACCATCACGCTCTCGCCGCGGTAGGGAATTCGACTGGTGACCGCCGAGGTGGCACCGCGTTGGCGGCGGCCATCCTGTGCCGTCTCGTTTTGGTCCAGGGTTTCGACAAAGACCGAGAAGGCATAGAGCCCATCGCTGAACAGTTCGCTGTGCAGCAGGCTCGGCTGGGTCTCGACCTGGTTGTCTGTGGGATGCTGCTGAGAGACAAAACCCTTGGGTGTCCAGCCAACCCGCCACTCCCTGGAGATTTTCCACGGGTTTGGGACCGTCCTGGGTTGTACTCGGTGCAGGGTGGCGGAGCCATGGGTCATCGATGTCAGGTCGCCCACGCTCACATCATCGGCCACTCGTAGCGTGACGAACTGGAAGCGCTCCAGTGTGCGGCCATCGGTATCACGCAGCAGCGAGCGCAGCAGCAGACCGGACGCCTGGTCGATCCACAGCTCATGGCTGTAGCGGTCCGGGTCATGTGGCCGAATGGCGATGCGTCTGCACTGCCGGTTGCTGACCCGTTCATCGCCCAGCAACTCGAGCCGGTAGTGCTGCGCCAGTTTTCCGGGCTCGCGGGCAAAGGATTGGGCAAAGGAGGCCTTGGCTGCGGTTTCGCTGATTGGAGCGTCGGCCTGGATGGCAAAGAGACCTTCGCCAGTGCGCAGCAGTTCATGCGCGGCGCCATCGAGGTGGATCAGCCGCTCCTGCTCGATGCCGGCATCGGCGCGGTGGATGATGCGGAAGCTTTGCAGTTCATCTCCCCGCACGTAGATGAAGGTGCCATCGTAGTTCTGTTCCCGAAAGGCCTGACCCATGCGCAGCAGCCATTCGTCGGCGCTCTCTGCCCAGAGTGCTGAGGAGGCAAGGCATAACGGCAGCAGCAGTGGCCAGCCGCGCAGCAGGACCCAACGAAGAGAGGAGGGAATCACTGTTGATCGAGACTGGCTGGACGGGCGAAGGGTTGGGTGAGGGTGGGTTCGCTGCCCAGTCTGCCTTGGGCATGGCGGGACATGTGCCGTTCGAGGCGTTCCTGGTCGGTGGCGAGTGCGGTTTCGGTGGTGGTGGGCTGGAGATGAGTCGGGGCTGTGCTGGCGCTGGTGGTTGGGGTGGCGTTCTGGGCGGCCAGGGTTGCGGGATTTTGGCTGTTGTCGATTCGACCCCACTGCTGCGCACCAAAGACCACGATGAAGGTGGTCGAGGCAGCCACTGCCAGAATGGCGACCGACTTCGACCAGGGGCGGGTTTTCTGCTCGGATCGATTGCGTTGCGCCACCGACTCTCCGGCCAGCGAGAGGGTCACCTTGCGGCCGATGTCGAGTCGGCTCGAGACCTTCTGCTCGCCACGCAGCAAGGTCACCATCATATGGTAGCGGCGCCACTTTTCGCGCAGTTCCGGATCGGTTTCGAGCGCGCGCAGCACCCGCATGGTCTCCAGTTCATCGGCCTCGCCATCCAGCAAGGCTGACAGCGACTCCTCGATCGCTTCGTTCATCTCAGTGACCCCAAGTTGCATCATTGACCCCCGTTTGACACGGCAACTCGGTGAAAGTGCCATGGCAAGACAGAAATTGTGGTGTCAACGCGCTGCACCCGGTGCCGAGCATCGGGGCGGGCGTGCTGGTTTCGGTTGGTTTTTTTCTGCATCTTCTTGTTTTTCGTGGCTACTGAACCATGGCGGCGATGCGCTGGTCAATGGCCTCGCGGGCGCGGAAAATCCTTGATCGCACCGTGCCGACCGGGCACTCCATGATCTCGGCGATCTCCTCATAACTGAGGCCGTCATACTCGCGCAGGGTGATGGCCGCACGCAGCTCTTCGGGCAGTTCGCGGATGGTGCGGTTGACGACCTGCTCGAGTTCATCGCGCATCAGCAGCCCTTCGGGCGAGGCCGTCTCCCTGAGCTGGTTGTGTCCCCCTTGCAGTTCGGCATCCTCGATCTCGATGTCGCTGGTGGGCGGACGGCGGTGGCGCGTGGCCAGGTGGTTCTTGGCGGTGTTGATGGCAATGCGGTAGAGCCAGGTGTAAAAGGCGCTCTCGCTGCGGAAGTCGCGCAGTGCACGGTAGGCGCGGATGAAGGACTCCTGCGCCACATCTTCCGCCTCGTGGTTGTCATGCACATAGCGACTGACCAGCGAGACGATCTTGTGTTGGTACTTGAGCACCAGCAGGTCGAAAGCGCGTTTGTCCCCTTTCTGGACCCGCGCGACCAGCTGCTGGTCGTTGTCTGACTGGGTCATGTTCGGTTCAGTGGAGGTGGGACAGCCGCAGCTGCCCGATCAGGCGTGGTCTGGAGGTGGGCATGTTCCTGATCGGAAACGCAAGTGAAGCATCTCATTCGCCGTGGGATGGGCCAAAGGACGCCATCCTAGCAGAAATTCGCCCGATGCAGCCATGCGAGGGAATAAAGAGAGACTGCCGGCCCGGGTCCATTTCTGGTTAAATTGACTGCTTCATCACTCTGTCACCTTATGGTGATCAATCCGGACCTTCCTGTTCATGCCGCAACCTGCCTCCTACGACCTGCTCATCATCGGCGCGGGTGCCGCCGGTCTCACCCTGGCGCTCAAACTGGCCGCGCACCTGAAGATCGCGCTGGTCAGCAAGGGCAGTCTGATCGAGAGTTCGACCTACTTCGCGCAGGGCGGCATTGCCGCAGTGCTGGCCGAGAATGACAGCATCGAGGCGCATGTGGCCGACACCCTGCGTGCCGGCGCCGGGCTGTGTCACCGCGATGCGGTCGAGTTCACGGTGCGCAACAGTCGCGGCATCATCGAGTGGCTGATCGAGCAGGGGGTGCCCTTCACCAAGACCGACCGGCCCGAGCAGGGTTTTGAGGATTACCACCTGACCCAGGAGGGGGGGCACAGTCTGCGCCGCATCATCCATGCCGAGGATGCGACCGGGCAGGCGGTCTCCAATGCGTTGATCGACCGGCTGCACAGCCACGCCAACATCGGCGTGTTCGAGTACCGCACCGCGGTCGATCTGATCGTGCAGCAGGATGCGCAGGGAGAGCGGCGCTGCACCGGTGCCTATCTCCTCAACCAGCAGAACGGCGAGGTGGAGGTGTTTCAGGCGCGCTTCACTGCGCTGGCCACCGGCGGGGCGAGCAAGGTCTATCTCTACACCTCCAATCCTGACACCGCCACCGGTGATGGCATCGCCATGGCCTGGCGCGCCGGCTGCCGGGTGGCCAACATGGAGTTCAACCAGTTCCATCCCACCTGCCTCTACCACCCCAAGGCCAAATCCTTTCTGATTTCCGAGGCGCTGCGTGGCGAGGGGGCCAGATTGTTGCTGCCCGATGGCACCGCATTCATGCAGCGGTTTCATCCACAGCGGGAGCTGGCACCGCGTGATGTGGTGGCCCGCGCCATCGACCACGAGATGAAGCGGCTGGGCATCGACCATGTCTACCTCGACATCAGCCACCAGCCGGCCGACTTCATCCGCAGCCACTTTCCGACCATCTACGGTCGCTGCCTGGAGTTCGGCATCGACATCACCCGCGAGCCGATTCCGGTGGTGCCGGCGGCCCACTACACCTGTGGCGGGGTGGTGGTCGATCTCGATGGCGCCACCGACCTGCCCGGACTCTACGCCATCGGCGAGAGCAGTTGCACCGGGCTGCATGGCGCCAACCGCATGGCCAGCAACTCGCTGCTTGAATGTCTGGTCTATGCCCAAGCGGCGGCCCAGTCGATTCTGCGCCGCAGTGACGCGACGCCAGCGCCGGCGCCGATCCGGCCATGGGACGAATCCAGGGTGATCGATTCGGACGAAGAGATCGTGATCGCGCACAACTGGGAGGAGCTGCGCCGTTTCATGTGGGACTATGTCGGCATCGTGCGCACCGACAAGCGGCTGGCGCGGGCATTGCGCCGGGTCGAGTTGCTGAAGCAGGAGATTGCCGACTACTACGGTCACTACAGGGTGACCAATGACCTGCTGGAGCTGCGTAACCTCTCCTGTGTCGCCGAGTTGATCGTGCGCTGCGCGATTGCCCGCAAGGAGAGCCGCGGGCTGCACTATACCCTTGATTATCCTGATCTATTGCCCCGTGCGCTCGACACCGTGCTGATCCCCGTCATCGGCGGTGCGGCGCCGACCATGACCCTGCTGGAGCCCAATCCGTAATCGGCGCCAGTCGGTGGCCGTCAAGGCGTCGGGCAGCAGCAACAGCGGGTGGCGTGTCTTCCACCAAGGTGACTCGAACGGACGGAGGCTGAGCGCAATGCACCAGGGGGTGATGCGCGTGCCGGGCTCCAGCGTGGCCAGTCGGCGCTGTCCGCCGTAGGTGGTCAGCTCGGTGTGGTGCGGATGCAGCGTCAGTCGAACGATGCGGTCGGGATGGCGTCGACGCAGCCGCGATTCCTGCAGTGCGCATGACAGCAGCAGCAGTGTCGTGCCGCCCCAGCGCACGGTGGCGGGCAGCTCGGCGCTCAGCAGTCCGATCAGGCCGGCGCCATGTGCCAGTCCGACCAGTGCAATGAGCAGCAACGACTGCTCAAGCCGGATGGTCAGGGGCGGTGGTTGCTGCACGGATTTTTCCGATCATCCGCGCCAGTTCGGCATCGGGCGCTGTTTCGCGGCCCAGCAGCCAGAGAAAGAGCGACTGGTCCTCTTCGCGCAGCAGCCGCTGATAGCTGGCGCGGTCGGCCGGGCCGAGGTTGGGGTAGTGCATCTTGACGAAGGGGAGCAGAATCAGGTCCAGCTCCAGCATGCCGCGTCGGCTGTGCCAGTATGTCCGATGCAGTTCCGTTTCATCCACCATCTGATTGCCTCTGCGCCTGTTGCAGCGGCTATTATAGCGGCCACGATCGGTCGACCCGTCAAGGGGGCTGCCGATTGTTCACCACTGTTTGGCAGGGAGTAGTGTATGTCCAGATGGCAGGAGTTTCTGCGCAGCCAGGGAGCCCGCTTCGACGGGTTCGAGCTGCTCGACTTTGGCGATCCCCAGGCTGGACAGGGCGCATCGACCCTGCTGACCGGCCTCAGCCACGAGGGGGTGATTCAGGTCAGCGGTGTGGAGAGCGAAAAGTTTCTGCAGGGGCAGTTGACCTGCGATCTGCGCGAAGTGGACAGCCACCATGCGCGGCTCGGCGCGCTCTGCACCTATCAGGGGCGCGCAGTGGCCACCTTCATTCTCAACCGCATCGGCAGCGACTACCACCTGCAGCTCGACCGCTCGGCGCTGCCGCAGCTGTTGGCGACACTGGGCAAGTACATCGTCTTCTCCAAGGCCACGCTGCGTGATGCCAGTGATGAGTGGGTGCGCATCGGCCTGGCGGGCCACCATGCCAGCGAACTGCTCGGCGCCAACTTTGGTGCGTTGCCGGCCGCTGACTATGAGGTGATGCCGCTGAGCGCGGGGGCGATCCTCCGTCTGCCGGGCAGTGTGGCCCGCTTTCAGATCTGGCTCCCGTTCGATGCCGCCCTCGACATCTGGCCACGGCTGAAGCAGGGCGCCACCCTGGTCGGCAGCGATGGATGGCGGTTGCTGGAAATTCGTGCCGGCGTACCGATGGTGACGGCGGCGACCCAGGAGGCCTTCATTCCGCAGATGCTCAATTTCGACGAGCTGGGGGGCATCAACTACCGCAAGGGCTGCTACACCGGTCAGGAGATCATTGCCCGCTCGCACTACCGTGGCAAGCAGAAGCGGCACACCCAGCGTGCAGTGGTGGCCGACGCGGTGGAGCGGATCGCGCCAGGCAGCGAAATCCATGCGGCCGGGGAGGCCGCTCCGGTCGGCACGGTGGTGACGGCAGCGCGCGCTGGTGCGGGCTGGGAGCTGCTGGCGGTGCTCAAGGATGACCGGCTGGATGCCGAGCTGCGCTGGGGCGACAGCAACGGGCCGCCGGTCAGACTGCTCGATCTCCCCTATACTTTATCGCTGTAGGCGGCCGTGGGCTGCCGTTTCTTCTTTTGAGCAGGCAGCAATGACATGACCGACCTCTGCGCACAAGTTCGCAGCGACATTCTGCAAGCCATCGAGGCAGATCGGCTGGTGATGCCGACCCTGCCGGAGGTGGCATTGACGATCCGGACCGAAGCGAGCAATCCCAACTCCACCGCCGCCAGCCTGGCACGGGCCATTGGCCGCGATGCCGCGCTGAGCGCCCGGTTGCTGAAGATCGCCAACAGTCCGCTGTTGCGCGCTTCGCGCGCCATCAATGATCTGCAGATGGCAATCAGCCGGCTGGGGGTACAGTACAGCAGCAACCTGGCCACCGGGTTGGCGATGCAGCAGATGTTTCAGAGCAGCTCCAGGGCGATCGATCAGCGGCTGCGGCAGATCTGGCACGAGAGCACCGAGGTGGCGGGCATCGCGCTGGTGCTGACGCAGAATTTCACCAGGCTCAAGCCTGATCAGGCCATGCTGGCCGGGTTGATGCATCGCCTGGGCGCACTGCCGATTCTCACCTATGCCGAAGGCCGGTCTGAACTGCTGGCGTCACCGGCGTTGATCGATCGGTTGATCGAGGAGCTGCACCACGAGTTGGGCCGCGCCATTCTCGAGCGCTGGGAGTTTCCGCCGGCACTGGTCGAAGTGCCGGAACGCTACCGCGATTTTGGTCGCGACAGCAGTGCGCCGGACTATGTCGATGTCGTGATGGTTGCGGCACTGCACAGCCGTCTTGACAGCGACCATCCCGATCTCAAGCTCGACTGGAGCACCATTCCGGCCTTCGGCAAGCTGGGGCTCGATCCCGACATCGACGCCCGGCAGATCGAGGATGTCAGCGACGAGATGGAAGCGGCGATGGCGCTGCTGAACGGCTGAAAGCCGCAGCGCCGATGCGTGCCATGGTGACGCCGACAGTCTGGAACTGATCGGGCACCACTGCGGGCGGTTGCAGGTCAATGCGGAATCGGCACCTGCACGGCACGGGTTGGCAGGGCCACCGTTGCGGTGCCGGGTGCGGTGATGATGCGCTCGCCATCCGGGCCGGTTTTGCTCACCTCCAGCTTCAGATCGACCAGAAACAGATCGCCCTCCTCATAGCGACGGGCAATGACGCCGCTGCCGGTCAGTGTGTCGCCGAGCACCGCATAGTGACGGTTCTGGTAGGAGATCTTCTTCAGCCAGCCGGAGGGTCCCATCCAGTTGCGGATCATCTGCACCATCACCTCGCCATGGAAGGGCGCATGGATGACCAGATTGGGGTAGCCTTCGTGACGGGCCCATTCGAGGTCGTAATGGATGCGATGGGCCAGATTCATCACCGCCGACAGTTGAAACAGTTGGGCGGTACCGATGGTGACCGACAGCGGTGGCAGCAGGTCGCCTTCGGTGACATAGGGCCACATCAGCCGGCGGGTGGTGGGTGCGGGAATCGAATTCATGACGTTCTCCTTGCCGCCGCTCAGCGGGAAATGGTCGAGCTTCTGACGATCAGCACCAACTCGTCCGCCTCGTTGCGGTACTCGGTCTCGATGGTGGTGAAGACCAGCGGGCCGGTGCGGCCATTTTTTTCGGTCAGATCGGCCAGCTTCGAGCGCCGGGTCAGACGGTCGCCGGGACGGACCGGGCGGAAGAACTCCACCTCGGTGCCGCCGCCCATCAATCGGGGCAGTGGCAGCGGCGGGCGCAGGCCGCTGTGGACGTCATCATCCTTGGGCAGGCCATCGTCGCGCAGATCCATGTGTGGGACGATGCGGCTGAACGGTGTGCCGAAGAACATTGGCGGTGCGGTGATGCCGCCATAGGGAGTGCCCTGGGCGAACTCCTCGTCGAAGTAGAGTGGATCGGGTCCGCCGAAGCCGACCGCATTGGCGTAGTTCTGGATTGCCTCCAGCCTGACTTCGGCCGTCGAGACGGGGCCCTCCTTGCCGATCCAGGCGAGGAGTTCGGGGGTGAGAATCGGAGTGTTGCTGTCACTCATGGTGTCATCCTGCCATCCTGACTTTATTGTTATGGGTGTTCGGTCGATGACCGATGCCAGCGGTATCGAAGCACAAATTGCACTGGCAGACAATCTGCTGCCTTGCGCGGCGCGATTGACCACGCCGCCTGTAGCGGTCGAGTCGTGTCAGAGCACGGATTCGAACACTTCGAGCTTGGGTGGCCCCAGATACATGGTGCGCACGCCGCTGGCGTTGCCGGCATTGGCGTGGGCCTTGCGGAAGGCTTCGGAGCGGGTCCAGTTCTCGAAATCCTGACGCGACTCCCAGACCGAGTGGGAGGCGAACAGGGTGTGGTCCTCTTCGGTCGGTCCGCGCATCAGATGAAACTCCCTGAAGCCGGGAACACCCTGCAGGTGGCTGTCACGGGTCTGCCAGATTTCGGTGAAGGCATCTTCCTGGCCGCGCGCGATCCGGAACCTGTTCATGGCGACAAACATGCTGAATTCTCCTGTCGGTATTGATCTTTGAACAGCGGCATCTTAGCAAGGCGGTTTGAAAAGACAATTTGCCCATGGTGCGGTTGGGCTCCGGGTGAGCACGGGCGTCTGTTTGGGGCGTGGAGCCGCCTAGGTTATGATGCCGCCGCTTTGCGCCTCATGGCACAGGGTGGCCCTGGTTGGATTCGCCGGCATGACAAGCACAATAAAAGATGAGATGAAAACCGCCAAGCGCGTCACGGTGCTGGGAGGAGGCTCCTTCGGCACGGTACTGGCCAACATCCTGGCCGAGAATGGCCACACCGTCTGGCTGTGGATGCGCGACCGTGACCGTGTCGAGCAGGTCGCGCAGTCGCGCGAGAATGCCGCCTACCTGCCGGGCTATCGGCTGCATGATGCGCTTCAGGTGACGGCAGAGATGGCCGCCTGTCTGCCCGACAGCGAGATCGTCTTTGTCAGTGTGCCGAGCCAGACGGTCAGGGCGGTGGTGCGTGCCGCCAGTGCCTGGCTGCCGAGCGATGTCATCATGGTCAGCACCGCCAAGGGCATCGAGGCGGAAGGTTTTCGCATGATGAGTCAGGTGCTGGTCGAAGAGATGCCGAACGCCCGCATCGGCGCCCTGAGCGGGCCCAATCTGGCGCGGGAGATTGCCGCGCGTTTTCCAACGGCCACGGTGATCGCCAGCGCGGATGAAGCGCTCTGCAACACCATTCAGGAGACCCTGGGCTGCGACTACCTCCGCGTCTATTCCGCGATCGATCTGTATGGCGTGCAGCTGGCCGGCGCGCTGAAGAACATCTACGCGATCATCACCGGCATGGCGGATGCGCTGGGAATGGGCGCCAACACCCGCGGCATGCTGATCACCCGCAGTCTGGCCGAGATGAGCCGCTTTGCGGTACGCCTTGGGGCCGAGCCGATGACCTTTCTCGGCCTGACCGGTGTGGGCGACCTGGTGGTGACCTGCACCTCACCGCTCAGCCGCAACTACCGTGTCGGTGCCCTGGTGGGGCGTGGCAAGAGCGTGGCCGAGGCCATGGCCGAGGTCGGGCAGGTGGCCGAAGGGGTCAACACGCTGAATCTGGTCAAGCAGAAGGCGATCGAACTGGACATCTACATGCCGCTGGTGATGGGACTGGATGCTGTGCTCAGCAATCCCGGCATGGCCTTCGATGTCGCCAAGGCGCTGATGCTCGGCAGCGGCAAGCGTGACGTGGAGTTCTCCCTGAGGGGTCAGCAGCAGGTGGTCTGATCCGTGGGCGGACGCGCCCTGCGGGGTGCTTTACGCGCTTTGCCTCTCCTCGTGGAGCACAGCACGGTTGCGACCCGATCTCTTGGCGCTGTAGAGCGCGGCGTCAGCCGCGGCGATCAGCCCGTTCTCATCGGCAATGGTGGCATCGAGCGCACCGATGCCGAGGCTGGCGGTCACCGCAATCGGCGTTCCCTCAAACAGGATCGGCTGCTCCTGGAGGGTGGTGCGCAGGCGCTCCGCGGTCCTCATCGCCTCGGCCGCCGGGGTGCCTGGCAGGATCAGGCCGAACTCCTCGCCGCCGTAGCGCCCGGTGATGTCCGAGTCGCGCAGGCTCTTTTTGACGATGGCCGCGACCTCAACCAGCACCGCGTCGCCACCCAGATGGCCATGGCTGTCGTTGATCGACTTGAAATGATCGAGGTCGAACAGGATCAGCGACAGCGGTTGCTGGTAACGTGTTGCCCGGTTGAACTCCTCGGTCAGACGGGATTGCCAGTGGCTGCGATTGAGCAGTTGGGTCAGGCCATCGATGCGGCTGGCGTTTTCCAGTTTCTGCATCGCTGACTGGTGCAGGGCGTGATAGATCGCGGTGTCGGTCACGTCGAGCAGGATGATGCAGACATGATCGACTTCGCCACTGTCACGCTTGATCGGTATCAGCGTCAGATCCTGACGCATGAACTCCATGTCACCGGTCACTGGGCGGTTGTGCCGGAACTGGAACAGGTAGGGGCGCTGCTGCCATGAGCTGAAGGCGAAATTTTTCAACATGAACACGCTGTTGATCTTCTTTTCAAGCCAGCGCTGCGGCAGTTGCGGAAAGCAGTCGAACAGCTTTCTGCCCAGAACCTCATCGGCACGGATGCCGCTGTGGGTGGCCATGAATCCGTTCCAGAACTGAATTTCAAGATCTCTGTCGACCATGAACACGCCGACATTGATGCGGTCGACGACGCACTCCAGCAGTTGCGAGGAGGGCGAGAAAGCGGACACTCAGAGCAGTTCCAGCAGCTGGTCGAGCATCCTCTTGACCAGCAGGATCGATTCACCCGGCATCAGCAGGAACAGAGTGCAACCGAATGAGCGGTCTTCAAGGGTGTAGGAGATTTCAACCAGCAATGCGTGATCCCACTCTGGTTTTTCGTGCTCCAGCATTGCGTGGACGGAGATGCGCTGACCCAGAATGGCTGGCGTGGAGAAACCCATCTCGGTGTCGAACTGTTCGGCGATGCCATTCAGGCAGGCACCGCTGAGAATGTTGGCGACATCGAGCAGCAGCTCTTTCTCGGTCTCCATGCTCAAAGTGCTGTCGTAAGCCAGCAGATCGGCCAGCTCCCTGAAGGAGCTGTCGGTAAAGAGCACGATGGCTTCGCCGCGCATGCCACGGCTGCCGCTCAACTGGTAAAAGCCTTGGCTGACGCCGGAGACCCTGACCCGATCGCCCCCGGTCATGGTTGTCAACTGGTGGATGAGCTGGTCCCGATGCAGCAGTTGGATGCGCGGCACCGAGAGCTGGATGAAGACCTCCAGAAAGCGGGCCAGCGAGTCGCCGGCCTGTCCCATGGCGACGTTGACCACCTCCTGCAGGCAGTCCCGTTGATCTTCCGACAGCGCCAGCGTCCTGTTCATATCAGGCCACACTTCCGCAGCGCATCGTGCAATCTGTGGTGGTCCACCGGTTTTTTGATGAAATCGAGCGCGCCGAACTTCATCACCCGATCGCGGGCCTCGGGCTGAATGTCGGCCGAAATCACGATGATGGCGGCTTTGAGTCCTTCTGATCTGACCCTTTCCAGCACGTCATAGCCATCGATTTCGGGCATCGTCAGATCCAGCAACACCACTTCGCCTCTGCCTTGGCGAATGGCATCGAGCGCTTCGACCCCATTGGTGGCCAGGGTGACGTCGACATCCCACTCGGCAGGCAGCGCCTTGACCACCTGCTTGCGGGCCATCGCCGAGTCATCGCAAATCAGTAAGGGTACGGACATGTTGTTCTCTGGAGCACATGCCTGAGTGAACATAGGTTGATCGGAAGTATAGTTCCGATTTTTCAGACCACATGAAAAGCAAGAGTTTTGCCGCACCGACTGTGCGCGGTGTGTCGTTGCCCTGCCGGGAGACTTTGGCAGGGTGACGAGAAAAAAGAAGGGCTGAGAGGCCGCTGGGAGCCTGATGGCGAGGCTCGGGCTGGAGGGAATGGCAAAACGTGCGTCTGGGCGCCACGCTCAGGGCAGAAGAGCGTTCTGCCCTGAGCGTCCGGCCAACTATTGCGACTCTGGTGCCGCAGGGTGCTCTTCGTCGGGTGATGCGCTGGATGGAGTGGTGCGTCGTGCGCGCGGGTCATTGGGCGCGCGCGCGATCTTCTCGACCGTGGGAGTGACCGTTGCCATCGGCTCCTGGACCATCTCCTGCTCCTGCGCTGTTGGTCGCTGGCTCGGCCTGCTCTCCACCGCCTCCAGCGCGACCTTGCGCGGTGCGATGCGCGGGTCATTGGGCACTCTGAACCCGCCGCGTTCGAAAGCCCCGGCCCGGCTGATGATCGATTCGGAGCGGTCGTCGGCTTCGGTCGATCTGGGAGCAGGCGATTCGGCGGGCACTTCAGCTCTGGGCGCTGTCGGCATGGGTGCAGACGTCGGCGTCTCGGTGGATGGTGCAGCCGAAGGGGCTTCGACCTCGGCGGGCACTGATACCGCAGGCTCCATGGTCAGCATCACCGGAGCGGGGGCAGACTCCCGTGAGGCAGGTTCGATTCTGACCTCGGCAGCAGCGTCGCGCTCGATCGGCGCCGTCATGGCAGGTTCCGGTTGCTGCTGCGGGTATTGCTCGACTGCGGAGTCAGTCGAGGCAGCGGTTGGCATGGCGACCTCATTGCCGAGTGCCGCCGTGTCGGCCCGGCGCTGGTTGTTGCTGCTGCGGCCACGGCGGTTGCTGGGGCGGCGGTTGGGTGATTCGGTCTGCTCCTGGTTGCTGCGCGGTTCCGCTGCGGCCGGCGGGCTGCTCTCTTTCTGCGCGGCGGGCTCCCTGGGCGGGCGTTCCGGACGGCGCGACTGCTGTTGTTGCCCACGGCCGTCACCGCGGCCGCCTCTGCCACCGTCGCTGCGCTGCTCCCTGCCGGATGGACGATGGTCGCGCTGACGGTTTTCTCTGCCGGTTTCGGTTTCGGTTGCGGCCGGAGTCGGGCGTCCGGCCGGTTTCAGGTTTGGAGCCGATGCTGCTGCGGTCGCGGCCGATTGCGTAGTGCGGCTGTTGCTCTCGGGTTGGGCCGCTTCGGTTGCGGGCTCGAACAGTTCAGAGAGGGCGCTGGTGAGCCGCTTCAGCAGGCCGCGCGGTCTGGCGGCGGGCGCCGCGGTTGCGGTTGCAGCGGCCGGTGCCGAGGGTGCCGCTGCAATGGGGCCCACGGCCGCCTGCTTGCGTGGCCGGCTCTGCTGGCTGCTCTCCTCTTCGAGCTCTTCGAGCAGGATCTCGGTCGATTCGTAGTCGGGAGCTTCGATCGATTCACCCTGCCGCAGCCGTTCGAGGCGGAACAGCGGGGTCTCCAGGTTGGGGTTGGGGATGATGCGCAGGCGGATTTTGCTGCGCTGCTCGATCTCCAGCAGGTTGTTGCGCTTCTCGTTGAGCAGGTAGGCGGCGACCGGCACCGGCACGATGGCGCGAATTTCGGCGCTGCCGCCCTTGGTGGTCTCCTCCTCGAGGATGCGCATGATCGACAGCGACAGCGACTTCATGCCGCGGATCGTGCCCTGCCCGTTGCAGCGCGGGCAGGAGATGTGGCTGGCCTCCTCGATCGACGGGCGCAGCCGCTGGCGGGACATCTCCAGCAGTCCGAAACGGGAGATGCGCCCCACTTGGACGCGCGCGCGGTCCATCTCCAGTGCCTGGCGCATCCGGTTCTCGACCTCTTTCTGGTTGCGCGCCGCGCTCATGTCGATGAAGTCGATGACGATCAGACCGCCGATGTCCCGCAGCCGCAACTGGCGGGCGATCTCGTCGGCGGCTTCCAGGTTGGTTTGCAGTGCGGTCTCTTCGATGTCCGCGCCACGGGTGGCACGCGCCGAGTTGATGTCGATCGAGACCAGCGCCTCGGTCGGGTCGATCACCACCATGCCGCCGGAGGGCAGCTTCACTTCACGCTGATAGACCACCTCGATCTGGCTTTCGATCTGATAGCGGGTGAACAGCGGAATGGCATCGCGATAGAGCTTGATGTTCGGCTCGTACTGCGGCATCACCTGGCGGATGAAGGCGCAGGCTTCCTGATAGGCCTCCTCCGAGTCGATCAGCACTTCGCCGATGTCGGGGCGCAGGTAGTCGCGCACCGCACGCACGACCACATTGCTCTCCTGATAGATCAGAAACGGCGCTGGCCGCTCCGCGCCTGCCTGGGTGATCGCTTGCCACAACTGCACCAAGTAGTCGAGGTCGGCCTGCAACTCATCCAGGCTGCGGCCGATGCCGGCGGTGCGCACGATGACGCCCATGCCTTCGGCCAGATTGAGCTGGCTCATGATCTCGCGCAGTTCGGCGCGCTCTTCACCCTCGATGCGGCGGGAGATGCCGCCGCCGCGCGGGTTGTTCGGCATCAGCACCAGATAGCGGCCGGCCAGGCTGACGAAGGTGCTGAGTGCGGCGCCCTTGGTGCCCCGCTCCTCCTTCTCGACCTGAACGATGACCTGGTGGCCCTCTTTCAGGCCGGGGTAGTCGCGCGAGATCTCCTTCAGCGGCAAAAAGCCGTGCCGCTCGGCGCCGAAATCGACAAAGGCTGCCTCGAGGCTGGGCTCGATCCGGGTGATTCTGCCCTTGTAGATGTTGGCCTTGGTCTGCTCCCGCGTGCGGTGCTCGATGTCCAGGTCGTAGAGTTTCTGCCCATCAACGAGGGCGACGCGCAGCTCCTCGGGGTGGGCCGCATTGATCAGAATTCTTTTCATGGTGACTTTCGCTTGTTCGGTGAATTTGTGCAGTCAAAAACTGCGGGAAGGGTTGGCTGCCGACCAGCGACCTCGTTGCGGCGAATCCATGGCGGATCGACAGCGTCCACGTGGGTCGCTGCAAGGGCGATGCAGGCCAGGGTTCAAAGTGTCGGGCAATGAGCGCGCAAAACAGCACGGCGCAGTGGCGCAGCGGTTGCGCGAGCATGAAGAAGAGGCGGTGGACCATCGACAGGTTCTGAATCTCTTCGTGGCTCGACGACGAATTGGCGGTGGGCAGCTTGATGTACATCATGCCGGGTTGGCGCAATGGAATCAGGTTGGCCGACAGGAGATGGTCTGGTTGCGGATTGCACGCCAGGGCATGCGGAGCAAAAAGCGCGACGGGAGGTGGACAACTGGCCCGCTCGCCCGACGCTGGCCCACGGTTGGACCGAGGGTGCTGTTGCGTCCGCCCGGTGGCGCATTGAACGGCCACCGGCTGCCCGCTGCGACCGCGCCTTTGACAACATGCGACCCATCGGGTTTGCTAATATAGCACCAGTCATCAAATTTCTTCAAACAGGGCACGCTGTCATCGCCACGCACACCCCCCAGGAGTCAGGCGCGTCCGCGCGACGCCCGCCGGCCGTGGAGATCAGAACGATCCAGGCCGAAGAGGCCGGGCAGCGGGTGGACAACTTCCTGCTGCGCGCACTGCCCGGCGTGCCGAAGAGCAAGATCTACAACATCGTGCGGCGGGGTGAGGTCAGGGTCAATCAGGGCCGGGTCAAGCCGAGCTACCGGCTGCAGGATGGCGACGCCCTGCGCATTCCGCCGGTGCGGGTGGGCGTGCGGGACGAGGTGCCGGCGGCGCCGCGCCAGTTGCAGGCGCTGGCGCAAATGGTACTGCATGAGGATGACGAACTGCTGGTGCTCAACAAGCCGGCCGGGTTGGCTGTGCATGGTGGCAGCGGGGTCTCGCTCGGACTGATCGAGCTGCTGCGGCAGCAGCGACCCGAAGCCCGGTTTCTGGAGCTGGTGCACCGCCTCGACCGTGACACCTCCGGCTGCGTGATGGTGGCGAAGCGGCGACGGGCGCTGCTCGAGTTGCAGCAGGCGCTGCAAAGCGGCCAGGTCGACAAGCGTTATCAGCTGCTGGTGGCGGGCGCGTGGCCGGCGGCCGTACGCCGGGTGGATGCCCCGCTGCGCAAGAACATCCTCAGCTCCGGCGAGCGGCTGGTGCGGGTCGACAGCGAAGGCAAGCCGGCCTGCACCGAATTCCGCGTGCTCGAGCGTTTTGCCCAGACGACCCTGCTCGAGGCGCGCCCCATCACCGGGCGCACCCATCAGATTCGGGTGCATGCGCGCCAGCAGGGCCATCCGATTGCCGGCGACCCCAAATATGGCGATGCGCAGTTCGATGCCGCACTGCGCGGTCAGGGCCTGCAGCGGCTGTTCCTGCATGCCTGGCGGCTCGAACTGAAGCTGCCGAGCCGCAACGCGCCGCTCAGGCTGGAGGCCCCGCTCGAGGCGAGCCTGGCAGCGGTTCTGGCGCGACTGGCCAAGGCCGGAACCGATGCGTCGCCGGGCTGATCCTGCACACGGCAGAGACTCGACACCTCAATGAACCGAAAAGGTGACTTTTTATGAGTGACGACCAATGGCGAGCGGATGAACCTTCCGCACCGCGCCGTCCGCCGGCCGAGAGTTCGAAGGAGTGGCGTCTGATCGAAAAGGCGCTGCTGGCGGGCATTGGCGAGCAGCGGCGTGCGCGGCGCTGGGGCATCTTCTTCAAGTTCCTGACCTTCGGCTACCTCTTTGTGCTGCTGGGGCTTTTCTCCCGCAGCACCCACCTCGACGAGAAGGTGGGCGTTGCCGGGCGTCACACCGCGCTGATCGACGTGCAGGGGGTGATTGCCGAAGGCGAGGAGGCGCAGGCCGACAGCATTGTGACCGCACTGCGCAGCGCCTTTGATGAGAAGCATGTGGCCGGCATCGTGCTGCGCATCAACAGCCCTGGTGGCAGTCCGGTGCAGGCGGGCTATGTCTACGACGAGATCAAACGGCTGCGCGCGCTCCATCCGCAGGTGAAGGTCTATGCGGTGATTGCCGACATCGGCGCTTCCGGCGCCTACTACATCGCGGCGGCAGCCGATCAGATCTACGCCGACAAGGCGAGCCTGGTCGGCTCGATCGGCGTCGTCTCCTCCAGCTTCGGTTTTGTCGATGCGTTGAAGAAGCTCGGCGTCGAACGGCGGCTGTTCACCTCGGGCGAACACAAGGGCTTTCTCGACCCCTTCTCGCCGCTCAATCCGCAGGAGCAGGCCTACTGGCAACAGGTGCTCGACGTGACTCACCGCCAGTTCATCGAGCAGGTGAAGGCCGGTCGCGGCAGCCGGCTCAACAGCGAGAAGTCCGATCTGCTGTTCAGCGGTCTAGTCTGGAGCGGCGAGCAGGCGCGTGAACTGGGACTGATCGATGGCCTCGGCAGCCCCGGCTATGTCGCCCGCGAGGTGATCGGCGCGGAGCAGATCGTCAACTACACCGAGAAACCGACACCCTTCGAGAAGCTGGCGAGAAAGATGGAGAGCCGCCTCGATGGCGCCGCGCTGACCAGTGACCTGTTCCGGACGCTGCCGGGCTGGTGAACTGCTGATCCGGCGCGGGTTCAGTTCCTGCCTGCCGCGTTGCGCCGCTGGCGGCCGGGGTGGTCAATCGGCCGCGGTCGACTCCGGCGCCTGCCACAGCGCGGCCAGCGTCAGCAGTGCGGCGCCGCTGAGGTAGAGGCCGACGGTGTGCACGCCATGATGGGTGGCGAGCCAGGTGGCGATGTAGGGCGCCAGCGAGGCGCCGAAGATGCCGGCCAGGTTGAAGGCGAGCGAGGCGCCGGTGTAGCGCACCAGGGTGGGGAACTGCCCGCTCAGCAGGGTGCCGAGCGGGCCGTAGGTGAGGCCCATCAGCGCCAGGCCGCTGGCCATGAACAGTGTCATCGCGCCTTCGCCGCCGCCATCGAGCAGCGGCGAGAAGAGCAGCCCGAACAGGGCGATGCCGAGGCTGGCGCCGATCAGCACCCGCCGGCAGTCGTACCGGTCGGTCAGGCGGGCGGAGATCGGAATGCCGAGGCCAAAGAAGAGCACACCGAACAGCTGGATCAGCAGCATCCGTTCGCGGGGAAAGTGCAGCTGGCTGGTGCCCCAGCTGAGGGTGAAGACGGTCATCAGGTAAAAAAGCACGAAGGTGCAGAGCGCGGTCAGCGTGCCGCGCAGCAGCAGGCCGGGGTGGTCGCGCAGGACGGTGACGATCGGCAGCCGTTCGGGTGGCTGCTCATCGATCGCACGCTGGAATGCAGGTGTCTCGTGCAGATTCAGCCGCACCCAGAGTCCCACCACCACCAGCAGGCTGCTGGCCAGAAAGGGGATGCGCCAGCCCCAGTCGAAGAACTGTGCATCGCTCAGAAAGTGGGTCAGCAGCAGAAAGGAGCCACCAGAGAGGATGAAGCCGATCGGCGCGCCCAGCTGCGGGAACATGCCATACCAGGCACGGCGCTGCGCTGGCGCGTTCTCGGTGGCGAGCAGAATCGCGCCGCCCCACTCGCCGCCCAGCCCCAGACCCTGGCCGAAGCGGCACAGCGCCAGCAGCAGCGGTGCCAGCAGGCCGATCTGGGCATGGGTGGGCAGCAGGCCGATGAAGAGGGTGGAGAGCCCCATGGTCAGCAGGGCGGCCACCAGCGTGGCCTTGCGGCCGACGCGGTCGCCATAGTGGCCAAACAGCGCCGAACCGAGCGGACGGGCAAAGAAGGCGAGCGCGAAGGTGGCGAAGGATTGCAGCATCGCGCTGGTGGCGTCGCTGCCGGGAAAGAACAGCGTGGGAAAGACCAGCACCGCCGCGGTGGCGTAGATGTAGAAGTCGAAGAATTCGATGGTGGTGCCGACCAGGCTGGCGAACAGCAGCCGTCCGTGGCGGTTGTCGGACACTGCCGTAGCGGTGTGCAGCGCGTTGAGCTGGGGTGAGGCGTTGGCCACGGAGGGGGGTTCCTGGAGCGGTGACGAGGGGGTGGATCGGGGGCGTGTCGCGCTCAGTGGGCGAGCGGGGTGTCGAGCAGCAGGCGGGCATGGTGTGGTGCGCTCAGACCGACCACCAGATCGATGAAGGCGCTGCCGATGTCGATTGATTCGGCACCCTTGATGGCGCGGTCGATCAGTGCCGCCTGTTGCAGCAGCCGTTCGATCCAGCGGCGGTCGAGCCGTTGCAGCGCCTGGCGCAGCGGCGGCTGCCGGCGCTGTGGAATCGATGGGCGGTGCTGGTCGATCGCCTGGGCCGCCGCGGTGCCCTGTGCCATCCGGCCATGCAGCAGCGCCAGCGTGGTCAGTTCGCGGTGCAGGCTCCACAGCAGCAGCGGCGGCTCGACGCCTTCGGCCAGCAGGCCATCGAGCGTGCGCAGCGCGGCCTGGGTGTCACCCTGCAGGGCGCGTTCGGCCAGCAGGTGCAGTTCATAGCGGGCGCTGTCGCCGACCTCGTCGAGAATGTCGTCGACGGTCACTGCGCCCCGGCCCGAGTGCAGCAGGCTCAGCTTGCTGATCTCCTGAATCGCCGCCAGCAGGTTGCCCTCGACCCGTTGTGCCAGCAGTTCGAGCGCATCGGCGGTGACTTCGAGTCCGGCCCGGCTGAGGCGCTGGCGCAGGAACTGCGGCATCTGCCGCGGTTCGATCGGCCAGATCTGCACCACCACGCCCTGCTGGTCGATGGCCTGATGCCAGCGGCTCCTGGTCGCCTCGGCGTCGAGGCGTGGCGCGGTGATCAGCAGGGTGTCATCGCTGGAGGGGGCAGCCAGACATTGCTCCAGCACGGCGGCGCCAGCCTGTGGCAGCTTGTTGGTCAGGCGCAGCTCCAGCAGCCGGCGGCTGGCGAACAGCGACAGGCTCTGCGAGCTGACCAGCAGCCGCGTCCAGTCGAAGCCCGGTTCGGCGAAATGGACCTCGCGCTCGTCGCAGCCGCGCCGGCGCGCGGCCTGGCGAATCTGGTCGGCGGCTTCGAGCAGCAGCAGCGGTTCATCGCCGCTGACCAGATAGACCGGCTTCATCTCGCCCTGCAGATGGCCGGCAAGCTGCTCGAAGCGCAGCTTCATGGCCGGCAACTGGCCGGTTCGGTGGCGCAGAGTTTCGCCAGTTGCGCCGCCATGCGGGTGGCCAGCTCCTGGTTGATCGAGGCCACGGCCTCATCGAGCTGCTGCCGATAGGCCGATGGATTCTGCGGGGCGGCGGGGTAGTTGCGCTCGGCGCTCACCTGCAGCGGGATGCTGCGCTCCTTGCCCTGCAGTTCGATCAGCCGGTAGGAGACCGACCGCACCAGCCGGTACTCGGCGACCTGGATGCGCTGGTCGTAGCTGAGTGGCATCTCGTACTGATGGGTGCCGAGCAGCTTCACCCGGATCGGGGCGGCCTGGCCAGGTTCACGGGCAAAGCCCTGGATGATCAGTGCGCGGCGCAGCATGAACTCCAGATCGGCATTCTGCCGGTCACCGACCACATCGAGGTAGGGCAGGTCGCCGGCCTGCATCTGTCCGGGCAGGGTGCCACGGGGCTGGAAGCCACAGCCGTTCAGCAGGGCGCCCAGCATGAGCAGCGGGATGAGCAGCCAGCGGCGGTTCATCTCTTCACCACGATGTTGACCAGCCGTCCCGGCACCACCACCGTCTTGAGTTCGGTCTGACCGGCGATGAAGCGGGCCACGTTGTCGTTGTCGCGGGCGAGCCGTTTGACCGTCGCCTCGTCGGCATCGCGCGCCACCTCGATCTTCCCGCGCATCTTGCCGTTGACCTGCACCACCAGTTCGACGGTGTCGCGTTGCAGCGCGCGCTCATCGACGCCGGGCCAGCCGGCATCGACGATCAGGCCGGTGTGGCCGAGCCGCTGCCAGAGTGCCTGGGTGATGTGCGGCACGATCGGCGACAGCAGCAGCAGTGCGCTGTCGAGCGCCTCACGGCGCACCGCGATGGCGGCAGCGGAGCTTTCATCGAATTTGCCGAGCAGGTTGATCAGCTCCATCACCGCCGCGATGGCGGTGTTGAACTGCTGGCGCCGGCCGTAGTCGTCACTGACCCGCTGGATGGTCTCGTGGCTCTTGCGCCGCACCGCCCGGGCCGACTCGCTGAGAGAGGCGGTGGCCAGTTCGACCGGTGCAGCATCGAGCGGCAGTTCATGGCAGAGCCGCCACAGCCGCTTGAGAAAGCGGTTGGCCCCCTCGACGCCGCTGTCGGACCACTCCAGCGACTGCTCCGGCGGTGCGGCGAACATCATGAACAGCCGCACGGTGTCGGCGCCGTAATGATCGATCAGTTCCTGCGGATCGACGGTGTTGCCCTTGGATTTGGACATCTTGGTGCCATCCTTCAGCACCATGCCCTGGGTCAGCAGCCGGGTGAAGGGTTCGTCGGAGTGCAGCAGTCCGGCATCGCGCATCAGCTTGTGAAAGAAGCGCGCATAGAGCAGGTGCAGGATCGCGTGTTCGATGCCGCCGATGTACTGATCGACCGGCGTCCAGTGGTCGGCGCGCCCATCGAGCATCGCGCTGTCGCCATCGCGGCAGGCAAAGCGGGCGTAGTACCAGGAGGACTCCATGAAGGTGTCGAAGGTGTCGCTCTCGCGCTCGGCGGCACCACCACACTGTGGGCAGGTGGTGTGCAGGAATTCGGGCATCCGCTTCAGCGGTGAGCCGACGCCGTCGATGACCACCTCGGTCGGCAGCCGCACCGGCAACTGCTCGGCCGGCACCGGCACGGCGCCGCACTGCGGGCAGTTGATGATCGGAATCGGGCAGCCCCAGTAGCGCTGCCGCGACACGCCCCAGTCGCGCAGCCGGAAGTTGACGCGGCGGTGGCCCCGTCCCTGGGCCTGCAGGGTCTTGGCAATCTCATCGAAGGCGGCCGCCGAGCCGAGGCCGCTGAACTGCGCCGAGTCGATCAATATTCCCTTGTCGGTGAAGGCGCCCTGGGTCAGGTCGATGGCTGTGCCGGCCTCGACGGGGCTGATCACCTGTTTGATCGGCAGGCCATACTTGCTGGCGAATTCGTGGTCGCGCTGGTCGTGGGCCGGCACCGCCATCACCGCGCCCGAGCCATACTCCATCAACACGAAGTTGGCGACCCAGACCGGTACTTCGGCCCCGGTCAGCGGATGGCGGGCGGTGAGGCCGAGCGGCATCCCCTCTTTCTCCAGTGTCGCCAGTTCGGCTTCGGCAACCTTGACGTTCTGGCAGCGCTCGATGAAGGCCGCCAGGGCCGGGTTGTCCGCTGCGGCGGCGCTGGCCAGCGGATGCTGCGGCGCCACCGCCAGACAGGTGACACCGAACAGCGTGTCGGGACGGGTGGTGTAGACCCGCAGCGGTGCTGCCGCGTCGTCGCTCAGTGCGAAGTCGACCTCGACCCCTTCGGAACGGCCGATCCAGTTGCGCTGCATGGTCTTGACCTGCTCCGGCCAGCCATCGAGGCTGTCGAGTGCGTCGAGCAGCTCCTGCGCATAGGCGGTGATCTTCAGGAACCACTGCGGAATGCTGCGCTGTTCGACCAGCGCGCCGGAGCGCCAGCCGCGGCCATCGATCACCTGTTCATTGGCCAGCACGGTCTGGTCGACCGGATCCCAGTTGACCAGTGATTCGCGCTTGTAGACCAGCCCCTTGTTGAACAGCTCGATGAAGAACCACTGCTCCCAGCGGTAGTAGTCGGGGTGGCAGGTGGCGATCTCGCGCTGCCAGTCGTAGCCGAAGCCGAGCCGCTTGAGTTGGCCACGCATGTAGTCGATGTTCTCCAGCGTCCACTTCGCCGGCGGCACGCCATTCTTCAGTGCGGCATTCTCGGCCGGTAGGCCGAAGGCATCCCAGCCCATCGGTTGCAGCACGGTGTGGCCGCGCATCCGCTGGTAGCGGCTGATCACATCGCCGATGGTATAGTTGCGGACGTGGCCCATGTGCAGGCGTCCGCTCGGATAGGGGAACATCGACAGGCAGTAGAACTTGGGTGCGTCGCCGCGTTCGTCGACGACGAAGGTGCGGGCTTCTTCCCACTGCTGCTGAATCTGTGGTTCGAGGCGTTGCGGATGGTAGGGTGCTTCTGTGGACATGACGAAACCGGAAAATCCATCGGCGGGCCGTGCGCGGCGAGGCGGCAGGGGCGCAGCTGGATGAGGTTGGATGGGTGAAAATCAGGCCCGCTAGCATAACGCAGCCGCCCCCCGGCAGGTAGGGGCGGCGCGGACCGGCAAGGTCGGCATGGAAAGAGCAATTCAATACAACAGGAGGCAACGATGTCTGAATCTCAGCTGCTGGTCGAGCGGCGTGGCGCGGTGCAGTGGATCACCATCAACCGTCCCGAGGTGCGCAATGCCCTCAACGATGTGGTGCTCAATGGCATTCGCGACGGCATCCGCGACGCCATGCAGAATCCACAACTGCGCGCCATCGTCCTGACCGCCGCCGGCGACAAGGCATTCTGCGCCGGTGGTGACCTGAAGCGCGGCGGCGGTGGTCCCTTCAGCTTCAGCGCCGCCCAGATCGAAAACCCGATGATCGGGCTGTTCAAGCTGGTCGAGACCTGCAACCTGCCGATCATCGCCCGGGTCAACGGCCATGTGATGGCCGGCGGCATGGGGCTGCTCTGCGCCTGTGATCTGGCAGTGGCCAGCGATTCGGCGCTGTTCGGTACGCCGGAGACCAAGATCGGGCTCTTTCCGATGATGATCCTCAGCTACATGCTGCGCATCATTCCGCGGCGCAAGCTGCTGGAGATGTGCATCACCGGCGAGCCGATCGACGCGCAGGAGGCGTTGCGGCTCGGCATGATCAACTACGCGGTGCCGGCTGCGGAGCTCGACAGCAAGCTCGATGCCCTGCTGTCGACCATCGTCAACCGCTCGCCGACGGCAATCAAAATCGGCAAGCATGCCTTCCATGCGATGCAGGACATGTCGATCCACGAAGCCTTCGACTATGCCCAAGCGGTGATTCCGCTGATGTCGCAGACCGACGATGCCCGCGAAGGCTTTGCATCGTTCAACGAAAAGCGGCCACCCGACTGGCCGGGCAACTGACCGATGCCGTCAACGCAACGCACGGAATTCGAATGACAGGCAAGCTGATTCTCGAGGCCCGGCAACTGAGCCGGAGCGTCACGCTGCCCGGCAGTGAACTGACGATTCTGGATGGCGTCGATCTGCAGGTGGAGCAGGGCCAATCGCTGGCGATCATCGGTGCCTCGGGGTCGGGCAAATCGACCCTGCTCGGTCTGCTGGCCGGACTCGATGAGCCGACCCAAGGCACCGTCTGGCTCGATGGTGTCGAGATCACCGCGCTCGACGAAGAGGCGCGTGCCCGGCTGCGCGCCCAGCGGGTCGGCTTCGTGTTCCAATCCTTTCAACTGCTGCACGGACTCACCGCGCTGGAGAATGTCATGCTGCCGGCCGAGCTCAACGGCCTGGCCGATCCGCGGCAGCAAGCGCTGGAGTGGCTGACGCGGGTCGGGCTGGCCGGGCGCATCAACCACTATCCCCGACAGTTGAGCGGCGGCGAGCAGCAGCGGGTGGCGATCGCCCGCGCCTTCGCCAGCCGGCCGAAGCTGCTGTTTGCCGATGAGCCGACCGGCAACCTCGACACCGTCACCGCCGGCGCGGTCATCGATCTGCTGTTCGAGCTCAACCGCAGTGCTGGTACCACGCTGATTCTGGTGACCCACGACCACGCTCTGGCCGAACGCTGTGACCGCAGGATCGAGCTGCGCGCCGGCGCCGTGGTGAATCATTGAGCCGTTCGCTGGGCTTTGCCGGACGGCTGCTGCTGCGCCATCTGCGCGGTGGCGAGCTCAACGTGCTGCTGTGGGCGCTGACGCTGGCGGTGGCCACGGTGAGCAGCATCGCGCTCTTTGCCGACCGCCTGCAGCGCGCCATCGTCGAGGAGTCCGGTGCCTTTCTGGCAGCCGATCAGGTGCTGACCAGCCCCGATCCGGTGCCTCAGGCGTGGCTGGATCAAGCCGAACGACTCGGTCTGCGGCAGGCGCGCGGGGTGCGCTTTGCCTCGATGAGTTTTGCCGGCAGCGCCATGCAGCTGACCGCAGTGGCGGCCTATGGCGCCGGCTATCCACTGAAGGGTGAGCTCAAGGTCAGCGCAGAGCCCTTTGGTGCCGAGGAGCAGGTCGCGCAGGGTCCGGAGCCGGGCACCGCCTGGGCCGAGGCGCGGCTGCTGGCGCTGCTGGGCATCGGGGTCGGCGATCAGCTCGAACTGGGAGCGGCCCGGCTGCGCATCACCCGGGTGCTGGTCGGTGAGCCTGACCTGGGCGGCGACTACTTCAGCGTCGGTCCGCGCCTGCTGATGCATCTGGATGATCTGGCGGCAACCCAGGTGGTCCAGCCTGGCAGCCGGGTCGAGTACCGCTATCTGTTCGCTGCGGCGCCTGACCGGCTGCGTGACTACGGCGACTGGCTGCGCACGCGGTTGACGCCGGTGCAGCGCTGGATCGGTCTCAAGGAGGGGCGACCACCGCTGGCGACCGCAGTGGGGCGGGCCGAGCAGTTCCTGCTGCTCGGCGGCTCGCTGGGGGTGCTGCTCTGTGGCGCTGCCGTGGCGCTGGCGGCGCGACGCTTCAGCGAGGATCAGCTCGACGCCGTGGCGGTGATGAAGAGCTTTGGCGCCACCTCGGGCCAGGTGTTGCTGATCTATCTGGCACTGTTGCTCTACCTCGGCACCTTGGCCGTCATCATTGGCGAACTGCTCGGTCTGCTGTTGCAGCATCTGGTGATCTGGTCACTCGGCGATGCGCTGCCGAAGCAGTTGCCGGCGGCCGGCTGGCTGCCGTGGAGCATCGGTGCGCTGACCGGTTTTCTCTGTCTGGCGGCCTTTGCACTGCCGCCACTGCTGCGGCTGCGGGCGCTGTCGCCGTTGCGGGTGCTGCGGCGCGATGCGATCAGCGCGCCGATCAGCACGACGTTGAGCCATGCTGCCGCGCTGCTCGGCATGATGGCGTTGCTGCGCTGGTATGGCGGCAGTTGGCGGCTGACGCTGCTGCTGTTGCTGGGCCTCGGCGTTGCGGCCGCGGTGAGCGCACTGTTCAGCTGGCTGTTGCTGCGCGGGGGGCGTCGCCTCGGCATGCAGGCCGGCAACCTGTGGCGGCTGGCGCTGGCGGGGCTGCAACGGCGCGCGCGAAGCAACTATCTGCAGGTTCTGGTCTTCTCGGTGGTGCTGATGCTGCTGTTGATCATCATCGTCGTGCGCACCGCGCTGATCGACGAGTGGCGTCGGCAACTGCCCGAAGGGGCGCCGAACCACTTCGCCCTCAACATCGCGCCGCAGAGTGTCGAGCCGCTGCGCACCTTCTTTGCCAGCCGGCAGATCGCTGCGGCAGTCATCTATCCGGTGGCGCGCGGCCGCATCACGGCCATCAATGGCGAGTCGCCGCTTGCCGCTGCGCCACCGGATCAGACGCAGCCGGAGAACTACGGCGTCGACCGGGAGATCAACCTCAGTTGGAGCACCGAGCTGCCGACGGGTAACCGCATCATTGCCGGAGTCTGGGGGCAGCCGGTCGCCGGAGCCGAGGTCACGGTCTCGCTGGAGCAGGAGTTCGCCAGCCGCCATGGCCTCGGGCTTGGCGATCGGCTCACGCTGCGCATCGGCGAGGCCGAACTGCTGGCGCGGGTCGGCACGCTGCGCCGGGTGGAGTGGGACAGCATGCAGCCCAACTTCTACCTGCTGTTTCAGCCCGACGGCATGGAGCGCTTTCCTCACACCTATCTGACCAGCTTCTATCTGCCGCCCGAGCGCAAGCTGCTGCTCAACGAGCTGCTGCGCGCCTTTCCCAGCACCTCGGTGATCGAGGTCGATGCCCTGATCCGCCAGATCCAGCGCATCGTCAGTCAGGTGACCCAGGCGATCAACCTGGTGCTGCTGCTGATTCTGCTCTCCGGTCTGCTGGTGCTGGTCGCCAGCGTGCGCGCCAGCATGGAGGAGCGGTTTCTCGAAAATGGCCTGCTGCGCGCCCTCGGCGCCAGCCGTCGACTGATTCTCGGCAGTCTGCTGGCGGAGTTCTCGCTGCTGGGCGCTGCGGCCGGACTGCTGGCGGTGGTGGGCGCCGAACTGGCGTTGTGGGGCCTCTACCGCGAGATTTTCCGCATTGCGCCAACCTGGCATCCGCTGCTCTGGCTGCTGGCGCCACCACTCGGCGCCCTGCTGGTGGGCGGCACCGGCCTGCTGGTGAGCCGCCGGGTGGTGTCGACTCCGCCGATGCAGGTGCTGCGCGAGTATGGATAGCGCTCTGCGAAAACGTGGCAGTACCAACCCGAGCTAAAAAACCAGCACATGGTCGACCAGATAGCGGTCGCCACTTTGCACCAGCACCATCTCGGCGACGAAATCACCCGGCTGTCGGGTGAATCGCTGCCGCCAGATCACCGCCACCGACTCCGCTCGCCGGAACAGCGCCACCGGCTCGCGCTCGGCAAAGAGGCCCTGGCTGGACTGGTAGCACTCGCAGAGGGCGTCAAACCCCTCTTGAGTCAACATGCTGCGGGCGCGTGGGGTGAAGTCCCTGACATGCCGTGCGTAGTCGATGGCGGTCGAGGCCTCCATCAGGTTGTCCATGATCGGATTGACGATACGCCAGATCGCCGCATCGGATTGCTGGGCGAGATCCATCGTGCCTACCTCGCTGCACTGACTGAAAATGGGGTGGCTGGACAAAAAAAGCGGAAGCCGATCTCCCGGCTTCCGCTCCTTTGCAGCCTGAGCAGGCGGATCAGATCGCCAGCAGATCGCCGAAGCGGTTCTGGTGGTAACGGATGTCACCCAGCGTGTGCTCGGCGGTTCTGGCGCGCTTGAGGAAGAAGCCGATCTCCTCGTCATCGGTCATGCCGATGCCGCCATGCATCTGCACCCCTTCGCTGCTGGTGAGCAGGAAGACCTCGGCCAGCTTGGCCTTGGCCAGACTGGCCTGCTTGGCCAGTTCGTCGCCACGTACACCCTCATCGAGCACTGCCAGGCTGGCGATCACCACCGATTTGGCCAGCTCGATCTCGGCGTACATGTGCGCTGCGCGGTGCTGAATCGCCTGCAGCGAGCCGATGTGCCGGTCGAACTGCACGCGGGTCTTGATGTAGTTGATCGTGCGCTCGAAGGCCTCCTGCAGGCTGCCGAGCATCTCGGCGGCGAGCAGAATCTGGCCGACCGACAGGATGTCCTGCAATGCAGTGCTGCCCTGGTCGACCGTGCCGAGCACGGCGCTGGCCGGCACTGCGACATTGCTGAAGGTGACCGTGGCCGCGTTGCGCCCATCGGCCATGAAAACGCGCTTGACGCTGACCCCGGCGCTGTTGCGGTCAACCAGAAACAGCGTCAGTCCGCTGCTGTCGCCCGGTTTGCCCGAGGTGCGCGCCACCACGACCAGCATGTCGGCGCTGTGGCCGTCGAGCACGAACACCTTCTCGCCATTGAGCGTGTAGCCGTCACCGCTTTTGCTGGCGGTGGTGCGGGTGCGCTGCGGACCATGGGTCGCGCTCTCTTCGATGGCCAGCGCCAGCGTCAGGCTGCCCTGGACGATCTGTGGCAGCAGATCGCTCTTCTGTGCCTTGCTGCCGGCCAGCGTGATGGCGCTGCTGCCCAGCACGCAGGTGGCGAAGAGTGGCGAGGCGGCCAGCGTGCGGCCGGCCTCTTCCATCACCACACCGAGGCCGGTGTAGCCAAAGGCCAGACCGCCGAACTCCTCTTCGACGATGATGCCGCTCCAGCCGAGCTCGACGATCTGTTGCCAGCTCTCGGTGGAGTAGCCGACCGCATCCTTGCTGTCACGCAGCTTGCGCAACTGGCTGACCGGCATGTTATTGGTAAAAAAATCCTTGGCTGAGGTTTTCAGCAGGTTCTGTTCTTCGTTCAGTACTAGGGCCATTTTTATAATCTCTGATGAAGGTTGCGAATTCGGGCGTGCTGAAGGCTCAGGTCGAGGGCAGCTCGAGAATCCGCTTGGAGATGATGTCGAGCTGCACTTCGGAGCAGCCGCCGGCAATCGTCAATGCCTTGTGGAACAGCCAGTTGCGGGTGATCTCGCGCTCGTTCTCGGTGAAGTTCTCGGTGTCATCGCCCTGGCCCAGGCCGCGCGGTCCCATCATCGACACCATCAGTTCCGATCCGCGCTTGGTCAGCTCGGAGCCATAGTATTTCAGCATCGAGGTGGCAAAGCCGGGGGTCTGTCCGGCCTGCGCCTCTTCGGCGATGCGGCGGTTGGTCAGCGCAAAGGCTTCGCTGTTGATCTGGTGCTGGATCAGCTGTTGGCGCAGCAGTGGATCCTCGACCTTGCCGTTCTCATCGGCCCGGTACTGTTTGGCCACCTGCAGCACGCCGACTTCGAGACCGGGTCTGGAGGTGCTGCCGCCGCCGATCGAGTTGCGCTCGTGTTGCAGCAGCCGCTTGCCGACGGTCCAGCCTTC
>JADHED010000615.1_pt1 | contig 39470 bp, 35 predicted proteins | sample 8952041 | NCBI WGS metagenome assembly JADHED01 (sample SAMN16124423, study PRJNA663239) | bioreactor sludge metagenome | isolation source: sludge (control) | place: India:Bengaluru | collected 2018-09-08 | reverse complement strand
TGCCAAAGCTAACTTAAAATCGGCTCGATCTGGCTCCGCTTTCCGCGCCACCTCTACCTCCGCGGCCGTGAGGGTCGAGTCCAGTCGCGCCGCGGAAATTCCCCGTGCCCGGAGTGCATCCACCTGATCCTTCATCAGCGCAATCAATGGGGAGACGACCAGTGCAAGCCCGTCCAAAAGAAGAGCGGGAAGCTGGTAGCAGAGGGATTTTCCTCCGCCGGTCGGAAACACAGCCAACGCGGAACGGCCCGCCAGCAGGGACTGTATCACCTGTTCCTGTCCCGGTCGGAAATCGGAATGCCCGAAATGCCGGAGCAATTCCGTTCGAAGATTTTCCGTTGCCAGCTCTGTGACCATGCGCACGGAACTAGACCCTACCATTTGGGGAACAGCAACACCGCAGAGAGAGGGAATTCTTTTGGGAGCGACCGGAGCGAGGATTCTCGGGCTGGTCGCCCGTGCCGTGAGTCTGTGCTCGCCAGCGGAGGGGTTCTCTTTTAGAAGAGGCCCGATGTCCGCCAAGTCAAAGGAAATTCCGAATGTCTCGCTGATGCTTCTGGCGCTGGGCGTGGTGTTTGGAGATATCGGCACGAGCCCTCTTTACGCTTTTGAGACGGCCCTTTCTCTGGTGGGACCGGCTTCGGCGACCGGGGTGGCCTCCCTGATTCTCTGGACCATCTTTCTCGTGGTGACGTTGAAATATGCCAGCATCATCATGCGGGCGGACTATCACGGAGAGGGGGGGATTTTTGCCCTGATGGCTTTGCTCCGGGCTTCCGGGAAAAAGCGGATGGCGGGGGGACTGATGATTCCTCTCATCGTGTTCGGGGCCGCAATGTTGCTGGGGGACGGGGCGATCACTCCGGCGATTTCCGTGTTGAGCGCCGTGGAGGGGATTGCCGTGGTGAAGCCGGCCTGGGAGCATTTTTCCCTTCCGGCCGCCGCCTTGATTCTGGCGGTGCTTTTCCTGGCGCAACGCTTCGGGACGGGGCGTCTGGGTGGAGTCTTCGGTCCGGTGATGTTGCTGTGGTTTCTGAGCCTCGCGGTTGGTGGGATCCGGCAGATTGTGGCGGCTCCGGGAGTCCTTGCCGCCTTCAATCCGCTGGAGGGACTTCGGCTGTTGATTTCCGGCGGTTGGGGGGCTTTGGCGATTGTGGGGGCGGTGGTTTTGGCCGTCACCGGGGCGGAGGCCCTTTATGCGGATCTTGGTCATTTTGGGAGGAAGCCCATCCTGCAGGCGTGGAGATGGGTGGTTTTTCCAAGCCTCATTCTCAACTATCTCGGGCAGGCGGCTCTGGTCTCGCGCGATCCTGCGGCGGGGGCGAATCCGAATCTCTTTTTCCTGATGGTGCCGGAAGGCGGGCTGCGCACGGGAATGGTGGTGCTGGCGACGGCGGCCACGGTCATTGCCTCGCAGGCGCTGATCAGCGCGGTGTTCTCACTGGCGAGTCAGGCGATGGATCTGGGATTTCTCCCGCGGTTTTTTGTGCGGCATATGAGCATGAGCATGCGGGGACAGATTTACATTCCGCTGGTGAATTTCCTGCTTGGGGCGGTGTGTTTGTTTCTGGTGATTGCCTTCCGCAAAAGTTCGGCACTGGCTAATGCCTATGGGATTGCCGTCACCGGAGCGATGGTGGTGACCTCGATTGCTTTTGGCGCGGTGTTGTTGGCGGGGAACAAGGTGCCCCGCTGGCAGGCGATTTCTCTTCTGGCAGCTTTGTTGTGCCTGGACATTCCTCTTTTTGCCTCGTGTCTCACCAAGCTCTTTGAGGGTGGGTTTGTGCCGGTGTTGCTGGCGGTGGGGGTGGGGGCTGTGATGCTCACCTGGTATCGCGGGCGGCGCATCATCCGCGAGACCATGCGGTTCGGGGCGATTTCCGTGGAGGAGTTGGGAAAACGGATCGCGGGAGAAAACTTCCGAAGAGTGCCGGGCACCTCGGTCTTTGTTGTGCGGCGTCCAAATCCCGAGCACGCGGTGGCCGGGATTTTGGAACAATACCGCCGGGTGAAGGTGTTGGCCGACCGGATTGTGATCCTGTTGCTCGATCCGGAGTGGGCGGATCCCTGCGAAACCAACGGCTCCGTTTCCGTGACCGGATACAGCGGGGGGCTCTGGTTGGTGAAGGCCGCCCATGGTTACATGGTCGAGCCGGATGTGCCCGCAATGATCCGGCGTGCGGGGGAGCAAAGCGGATTGCCTCTGGATGGAGAAGATCCTTTCTACGTGGTGGCGCGGGAGATCATCGTGTCCTGTCCGGAAAAAACCATGCCTGCCTGGCAGCGGCATCTCTTTGCCTTCATGAGCCGGAATGTTGTTCCGGGACCGCATTACCTGAACATCCCGGCCGACCGTCTGATTGTTTACACCTGGCTTCTGCGGCTTTGATCAAGTGCGGCGCATCGTGGTCTCGCGGAGGAATTTTGCGTCGTCGCGATCCGGGTAGTCGAGTGTGAAGTGGAGGCCGCGGCTTTCCTTGCGGTTGAGCGCGCAATCCACCACCAGAGAGGCCACGGTGACAAGATTGCGCAGTTCCAGGAGGTCGGTGGTGATCTTGAAATTCCAATAGAACTCCTGCACCTCGGCGTGCAGATTGCGGAGCCGTGTGGCGGCCCGCTGGAGGCGTTTGTCCGTGCGGACGATGCCGACGTAGTCCCACATGAGGCGGCGAATTTCTTCCCAGTTGTGCGAGATGACAACCATTTCATCCACGTCGGTGACCTGGCCGGGACGCCATTCCGGCAGATCAAAGGTGACCCGGGGAGGGCGGTTGCGGGTGGCTTTCTCGAATGCGGCATGGGCGAGAACAAGGCCTTCGAGAAGGGAGTTGCTTGCCAGTCGGTTGGCTCCGTGGAGTCCGGTGCAGGCGACTTCCCCGATGGCGAAGAGCCCGCGCAACGATGTCTCGCCGTTGAGATCGGTCTTCACGCCGCCGCATTGGTAATGGGCTGCGGGCACGACAGGAATCGGCTGTTTCGTGATGTCGATGCCGTTTTGCAGACAGGTTTCGTAGATGTTCGGAAAACGGCTTCTGACAAAGTCCGCCGGTTTGTGGGTGATGTCCAGGAAGACGCACTTGCTGCCGCTGCGCTTCATTTCGGCGTCAATCGCCCGGGCCACGATGTCGCGCGGGGCAAGTTCCTTTTGCGGGTTGTGCTTTTCCATGAAGCGCCGTCCACGAGCGTCCAGGAGGACACCGCCTTCGCCGCGGACGACTTCGGAGATGAGGAAAGATTTGACCTCCGGATGGAAGAGGCAGGTGGGGTGGAACTGGATGAACTCCATGTTCGCAATGGTCGCTCCGGCGCGCCAGGCCATGGCGACACCGTCACCCGTCGCGACATCGGGGTTTGTGGTATAAAGATAAACTTTTCCGCAGCCGCCGGTGGCGAGCACGATGACATCACTGCGCAGGGTCTCGACCTCGCCGTTTGACTCGTCGAGCACATAGACGCCGACGCAACTGTTCTGCATCGCATAGCCGAGTTTGCCGGTGGTGATGAAATCGACGGCCATGTGGTTCTCCATGACCTCGATGCGGGGGTTGTCGGCGATCTGGTCGAGGAGGGTGCGCTCGATTTCCATGCCGGTGCAGTCCTGAAAATGGAGCACCCGGCGCTTTGAATGGCCGCCTTCCTTGCCGAGGTCGAGTTCGTTGTCCCCGTTCATCGTTTCGCGGCGGTCGAAATGCATTCCGAGTTCGACGAGTTCGGAGATTCGTTCGGGACCGGAGGTGACAATCAGTCGGACGGCTTCCTCGTTGCAGAGGCCCGCGCCGGCAGCCAGGGTGTCGCGGATGTGGAGATCGAAAGAATCTTCCCCGCTGGTGACGCAGGCCACTCCCCCCTGGGCCCAGGCGGTATTCGAGTCGGCACGGCCCCGCTTGGTCACGAGGGCGACAGTGCCTTTCTCCGCCGCTTTCAGAGCGAAGCTCAGACCGGCGATGCCGCTGCCGATCACGACAAAATCAAATTCTCTCATGAGAGGACGGGGAGGGGAATGTTGTCTATCAAACGGGCTTTTCCAAGGAAGACCGCCGCCGCGAGCCGCCCCGGAGTTTTTCGGGATTTCAGCGGTTGGAGTGTGGCAGCGTCAACGGCTTCAATGTAGTCCGTCCGCGCCCCGGGAATCCCGGCAATTCGTTTGGCAGCAATGGAAACGATGGCAGCAGGGGATTTTTTCCCGGCGGCGGCCCGCAGGGCGGCCTGGATGCGGGGAGCCAGAGCCCGTTCTTCGGGGGTGAGGTAGGCATTCCGGGAACTGGTCGCCAGCCCGTCCTTTTCCCGGACCGTGGGATGGCCGATGATTTCGACAGGAAAATTCAAATCGCGCACCATTCTGCGCAGAATGGCGAGCTGCTGCCAGTCCTTTTCTCCGAAGATCGCCTGGGTGGGTTGGACGATCAGGAACAGCTTGGCAACCACCGTGCAGACTCCCCGGAAGTGCCCCGGACGGGACCGACCGCAGAGGCTGGAGGAAAGGAGCGTTTCATCAATGATCACCGAGCGGTCCCCGGCGTACATTTCCTCCGCCGGTGGGACAAAGACCGCGTTTGCTCCGGCTTCGCGGCAGAGAGCAAGATCCCGGCGGAGCGGGCGGGGATAGGAGGCAAAGTCTTCCTTCGGTCCGAACTGGATGGGATTGACAAAAATCGAAACAACGACCGATCCGCGGCGGCCGGCCAACTGGCGGGCGGAACGGATCAGGGCCGCATGGCCGTGGTGAAGGGCTCCCATGGTGGGCACGAAGACCACACGCCCGGAAGAATGGTTTTTCCGCCATGCCCGAAGGACCGCAATCGACTTTGCGATCTTCATCTCAGGGATGAGAGACCACGGGAGTGTCAGTTTGCGGGAGAGGCCACCGGAGAAGGAGCGGCAGTCTGGGCTGCGTCAACAGGAGAAGCGGACGGGAGAGGGGCCGGAGTGGCAGATGCCTGCGGAACCGGGGCATCAAGGAGATTCTGCTGGATCGTCGTCTTTGCCCCCGCTGTCTTGGAAGTCAGGATCGAAAGAAGAAGAGTGATTCCGAAGAAAGCCGTGGCCAGCCAGGTGGTGAATTTTGCCAACACATGGGTGGTCTGGGCACCGAAGAGATTTTCTGTCATTCCCCCACCGAACGCCGCTCCAAGTCCCTCGCTGCGCGGACGCTGCATCAGAACGACCAGAATGATCAACAGGCACACAATCACGTGCACTGCGATGAGGATGGGCATGACAATAAACATAGCGGACCGGTGATAATAAGTCCAAGGAGCCCCTTGTAAAGCCGGGATCGCAGAAATTTGGATCACCGCTTTTCCAGGGCCGGAGGAGGGGTCACTTCAACGAACGGAGGAGGGTGATGAGATCGTGGGAGAAATTTGCCGCATTTTCGAAGAGATCACGCAGGAATCCGATCCAGGTGACTCCCGGGGAGGCAATGATCAGGAGGATGGCCAGAAGGAAGAGGTTCAGGGTGTAAATGAGCACCAGGGAAAAAAATGTGCCTCCGTAGGTGAGATCCGGCTGTCCTTTGGGGATCATCCAACAGGTGAACGAGAGATGGAAAGCCCAGGTGGCACCGACAAGGGCGTACAGCAATTGGCGGTAGGGTGTGACATCGGTGAAGAGGGCCGCCAAGCCGTAGAGAGCAATGACGAGGAGGCTGTAGATCGGGAAAAAATACGGGGCGAGCGCGATCCAGGTGTTGGTTTTGTCCGTGACGATATGGCCGCCGGCCTTGGTCACATGGAACTTGTGAACCCGCCCACCCATCATCCACACCCAGATGGCATGGGTGAGTTCATGGCCGAAGACATAGATCCAGAGCGGTCTCGGGAGGCCGAAGAATGTCACCAACCAGAGGAGCGTCCCAAGGGAAAAAAACCAGAACTCTTCGGTGAGCCAGAAAGCGTCGTGGAGAGTTGTCCGTGCGAACGCGGTGAAAAATGTCTGCGTGAGCACCCAGGCGGGAGCGAGCAGGAAAATACCGACGACAAACTTGACCCAGCGCGTGGGAACCCGGTCAGGAATCGTCCCGGCAATCGAGGCATTGAACCGGGCCGGCCGACGCTTTTGACGACGTTTTCCGGCCACGGCAGGAAGGGTCTACGCCCGGCCCAGATAGGAGCCGTCGGCCGTGCTGACCTTGATCAATTCGCCTTCCTTGATGAAAAGCGGAACATTGATCACCTTGCCGGTTTCGAGCTTGGCAGGTTTCTGAACGTTGTTGGCCGAGTCGCCACGGACTCCGTCGGCGGATTCCGTGACTTTCAGGGCAACCGAAGACGGGAGGACGATCTGGGCGGGCCGGCCCTCGATGCTGAGGACTTCCACCTTGAGGTTTTCGACGAGATAGTCTTTGCCTTCCGCGATGAGTTCTTCATGCAGGGTGATGGTCTCGTAGGATTCCGGATCCATGAAGTGATAACCCTGATGGTCGGCGTAGCTGAATTCCAACTGCTGGCGGTTCACATCGACCAGATCGACTTTTTCCGTCGACGAAAACCGGATGTCGGCGGATTTGCCGGTGCCGATGTAGCGGATGATGCATTGCACAAAAGCCCGAAGGTTGCCGGGAGTGCGGTGTTGGACGTCGAGAACGATGGCCGGATTGCCGTTGTAACGGATAGCCATGCCTTTGCGGAGATCATTTGCTGCTGCCATGAGAGAGTCCTTGGTTCGTAAACTCAATCTGTCCGCTTGGCAAGACGCGAATCGCGCAAAAGCCGGGGCCTATTCCAGTTCGAAGTTGATGTTGACCGTATAGGCACCACCGGAGGAGAGGCCGGATGGGGGAGGATCGATTTGGGAGACCCTCTTTGCCGCCGCGAGGACGGATTCATCCATGAGGGGGTTTCCGCTGGTTTTGACAATCTCCGCGCTGGAAATTCTGCCATCCTTCTCAATGCGGATTTTGACCGTGCAGACGAACGACTTGGCCTGATCAAAAATGGACGTCGGCTGGTCCCACTGGCTGTAGAAGCGATCGTGGATGAGTTCATGATACCAGGCAAATTGGGAGGCATCTCCTCCGGCTCCTGCCTTCGAGCTGCTGCCCGAGCCTTGGGAGGCACTGCCGGAGCCTTTGTCTCCGGATTTGGAGGAGGAGGATCCTGTGGTGGCTTCACCCGGAGATGCACCGGGAGAAGCCTTGGGGGAGGCTCCCGGAGAAGCTTTGGGAGAAGCGGAGGCCTTGGGGGAAGCATCCGGTTTCGGAGAGGATTTGGGACTGGGCTTCGGACTCGCCTTGGGGCTGGGTTTCGGACTGGGTTTTGGGGATGGCTTGGGTGTTGGCTTTGGGGAAGGTTTGGGCGACGGCTTCGGGGTTGGTTTTGGAGTTGGTTTCGGAGTGGGCTTGGGTGTTGGCTTCGGAGTCGGAGAGGGGGTTGGTTTGGGCGTGGGAGTTGGCGAGGGAGTGGCAACGGGAATGTCGGAGTCCGAGGGAGGGATTTCGGGAGTGGGTTCCGGCGTGGCTTCCGGTGTTGGCACGGGGGTGGGCTCCGGCGTGGGTTCGGGAGTTGGCTCTGGAGTGGGTTCCGGAGTCGCTTCTTCTTCCGGGGAGGAGGTGTCCTGTTCTGCTGCCATGGAGAATGCGCCGGGGTTCATCCAGACCACTTCCCCGACCGGCTTTTTGATTTCCCGTCTGGAAAAAACGAAGAAGGCCGCCAATGCCAGAATGTGAACGGCGGCAACGAGGATAAGATTCCGCCGGAACCTTGGGTCGCCCATGTCAGGGAGTGCCGGGCTGCTCCGGATGGGTCATGACCCCGACTTTCGTGATGCCGGTGCGCTGGAGGATGTCCATGACCGACACAAAATTTTGGACAGGCAGGTCCTTGTGCGGGCGCACCACAACGGCGGTGGAAGGATTTTGCGAATGGAGTGCGGCCAGCCGGGCTTCGAGATCCGCAGCGGTGACGACCTCGTTGTTCAGCTTCAGTCCGTTATCCTTGTCGATGGAGATGGTGAGAACTTCCGCGGGATTTACCGAGGTCTTCGCTGTCGAGCTGCTTGGGACGACAAGATCGATGCTGTTTTCGATGAGCGGGGTGGTGATCATGAAAATGATCAACAGCACGAACGCCAGATCCAGAAGGGGAGTCACATTCAACTCCGTGAGCGTTTGCAGACTCTGTCGCGAGGAATAACGGCGCATGGTCAGGAGTGAAGGGAGCGGCGCGAATCGCGCGTTCCGTGCTCGACGTAACGGTGTTCGATCTCGGAGGACAGCTCCGCGGCGAAATTGTCCGCCTGGACAAGCATCGAGCGCACGCTGGTGACCAGAAAATTGTACCCGAACATCGCGGGGATCGCGACGAGCAGGCCGACGACGGTGGTGATCAGTGCGCCGGAGACGCCGGGAGCCATCGCGGCCAGGTTTGCCGTTCCCGCCGCGGCGATGCCGGAAAAGGCGTCCATCACCCCCCAGACAGTTCCCAGGAGACCGATGAAGGGGCCTCCGCTGACGGCGGTGGAGAGAATGATCATCTGCGATTCCAGCTTGAGTGCCGATTCCCCGACAGCCCGTTCCATGGCCGCCTGCACCGCCCGCATCTGGGCCGGGCTGATCTTGTCCGCGGATTCCAGCCTGGCCCGGAACGTCTCGTCCACCTCTGTGGAACCGAGCATCTGGAAGCAAAGTTCGGCCGTGCCCGCCCGGTAAATCTCGTAAAGCGGGGAACCCTCAAATCGAACTCCCTGCTCGTAGATCCGCAGCGGCAGCCGGTCCCGGTGGAAAAGTGCCGAGAACCGCGCGCTCTGCTTCCGGGCAAAATGCAGGTAGCGAAGTTTTGTCACCATCACCGACCAACTGAAAATCGAGGCAAGAAAAAGGGTGAGAAGGACAAGCTTCCCCTCAATCGTGCTTTCCAGAAATGCGTAAACGAGTCCGGCGGCAATCATGCCCGTTCAATCGATCCCCATCCGGTTGCGGTATTCATTCTTCGGATGTTAACCGACACCGGATGGAGGAAAAATGCAAAACTTTTTGCCTCGGAAAGGAATCGGGGTTAATGAGGTCGCCGATGTATCGCCCGATCCTGCTTCTTTTGCTGGCCGCCACCCTTCCTCTCCACGCCCAACAGGAAGCCCCGCGGGACAATCCCTACGATGTCATCGGGAAAATTTTTCAACCTCTCTGGGGGGTCCTTCTGGCCGATACAAAAAGCGCAAACCGGGCGGCGACACTCACTCTGGAGATGACCGATGTGAGCGGTCGCCTTCCGGCCAACATGAAGGGGGCCACACTCAAGGCGGCCGTGCAGTTTCCGGACAAGGTGCGGTTGGAGGCTCCTGTGCTGGGTGAGCAATTCACGATTTGTCGGAACGGCAATGAAGTCTGGGCGACACCCGGCAGCAAGGTGGAGTTCCTGATTTCGCAGTTCAAAGTCAAACCGAAGAAGAACCTCAAGCTGAATACCCCGATTTTTGTTCCCGTCTCGGCCCAGCAGGCGATTTTCCTGCCTGCGCTCTTCTCCATCGCCCGCGCCGACGTGGCCGAGGTGGAATCCTTGAACGGGGAGGACTGCCGGGTGCTGACCGCGGGGTTGATGCCGGAACTTGCCAAGGCAACCAAGGCAGAGGACTTTCAGGGCCGTGTCTGGGTCGCCCCGGGCTACCTGCCCCGCCGCATGGAGGTCACCCGCAAAGATTTTACCGCAGTGGTGGACATCCGGGACCTGCGCTTTGTGCCCTCGTTGCCCGCTTCGACATGGCAGCCCCCGGAAGGAGCGACAGACATCTACCGCACCACGCCGGAGATGCTGGAGGGACTGCTCTACATTGTGATGAATTCCCTGAAAGCCTCGGAAGCCGACGCCCCGTGGCTTCATGCAAAGTAGTTGTGGGGGATGCAGAGGGGAAAATCTGACCGTTCCAAACAGCGGACCTATTCCTCAGCGGGGAGTCTGGTTTGCCTGCCGCACTTATGGTCGGAAAAAAGGCGAGGGTCGGAATCGAACCGACGAATACAGCTTTTGCAGAGCCGTGCCTTACCACTTGGCTACCCCGCCGCCTGAAAGAGAACTACCAATACACATTCAATGGGGGGATGACAACTGATACTTGTCCGCCGGTGGTGGTTCCTTCGGATTGGTCGAGGGATTCGACAATGTTGTCCTTGAAGGTGACGATGAGTTTTCCGACGGGGACTTTGACGTAGATGGTGTTTGCGGCATAGCCCGGGGAGTTTTGAATGAGGGTGCCTCCGGGGGAGTTGGTGGTGGTCTGATAGGTGATGATGGTCTGGTTGTTGACCGGGGCGTAGGTGGTCTGGGGAACGAGCTGGTATTTGATGTATTCCCAGACCTGCTGGGTGCCGGATTTGTCGGCACGGTTGGTTTTTTTCTGTGGTTTTCCGAGGCTTCGTCCGACTTCGTCCGGGGTCATTCCAATGGCGACTTCATTTCGGGAAATGAGGGCTTCGACTTCGATGCGGCGTTCCTCGCTTTTGCGGAGATTTTCGGCGAACTGCGGGGGAAGGGGTTCGAGGAAGCCGGGGTTGACCCAGGCGACGATCCCGCCTTGCTGGGCATTCCCGCGGATGCGAAGGAGGCCGGTGGCGTCGAGTGCTTCGATCTGAACCTGTTGGGGAAATCGAAGGGTCCCGGCGTATCTGGTCTGGGCAGTGTCGAAGTAGGCGGGAGCGGGTTCCAGAATTTTCAATTTGAGGGGTTTGAGGCCGAAATCGGAGAGATAAACGGCACCGGGTTCGCGAATGATGGGGGAAGCGGCTTCTGTCGCACAAACAAAAGCCAGGAGGATCAGGGGGAGGCAAACCGGACGAAGCATGAGGGAGATTATCGCAGAGAGAGCGTGAATTGACAAATCGGAAGCGCGCGCGATTGACCTTGAACCGTGGGAGGGCCCGGATGTCTAATCCGGGGCCATGTCCACAATAACCAACTATGTCGTCCAAGGGGGGCAGTCCATCACCGCGGGGCAGGTCGCCGCGTTCCGCTCCCATCTGGCTGTTTACAAGCTCAAGGTCGAAACGCTGGAGGCTGTCGGCCAGCCACTGCTTCGCGGGCAATGTACTTTTTTGCTGCGCTTCATTGAGGACGTGCTGGATGATGTCTATTTTGCGGAAGATTTCTCCGCACTGCCCGAGGCGGTGTTTGCTGTGCGCTATGTGGTGAGGGAAGCGGATATTATTCCCGACAATGTCTCCGGCGGGTTTTCCGATGATGCGGAGGTGCTCCGGGTGGTTCTGGCCGGGCATGGGGAGGAATTTCGGAAATACTGTTTGCAGAACGGGCTGGATTTTGACGCGCTGGCGGGAAATCCGTGATGGCGAAATCCTCGGGATCGGGGCATAATTTCCCGTCATGAAGCAAATTTTCTGCGGATTTTTCCTTGCGGGCGTGCTTGTTTTTGGAGGGTGCGAAAAGCCAACGGCAAAGACGGTGGAGCCTGTTGCTCCTTCACCGACTCCCGAGGCCGGATTTGCGGGCACTCCTGTGTCCCCGCCGGTGACGGCTCCACAATCCGCTGCGGTGCCGGAGGCTGTTTCCGCTCCGGAGGTGGTGAACACCGATGCCGAGGATGCGGGGAACCGGGCGATGCGGGCGGAAGTTCTGAAGCGGATCGATGTGATGCCCAATCTCGGGGATGAGGAGAAAGACAAGCTCTACGTCCAGGTCGAACGGGCGCGTGCAATGGGGCAGGTGATCACGATTCCCTTTGCCTCCGGGGAAAAATCGGTTTCTTCCCCGGTGGCGGCCGGTCTGGCCAAGGCCATCGCGCTTCCGCAGGTGCAGAAATTTTCCGAGGATCCGACAGTCGTTTTTGTGGTGCTCGGTTATGCCGACAAGAAGGGGGATCCGAAGGCAAACCTGGCGATTTCCCTGCAACGGGCCGAGGCGGTGGTGAAGGTGTTGAAAGAAAAGGCGGGGGTCATGAATGTCGTGCATGCGGTGGGCATGGGCGGATCGGAGTTGTTTGATGCTGCCGCTCTCGACAAAAACCGGGTGGTGGAGGTGTGGGCCGTGCTGCCTTGAACCCGGAACCCGCCACGGTCGCCGGAATCGAGCCCGTTCCGTTGAGGGATGGGCTGGTGATCGGACGTGGCGAAGGGGCGGAGCTGCTGCTGCCCCATCCCTCTGTTTCGCGCCGACACGCGGTGATTTCCGGCGGCATGGGGAAATGGTTTGTCGAGGATGCGGGAAGTCGGTCGGGTTCCTATCTCAACGGGCGGCTTTTTCAAAAAGAGGAACTGTATCTGGGCGACGTGCTTCAGATCGGCCCGTTCGCCTTCCGGTTCGACGGACGGCGTCTTGTGGGGTCTTCCGGGGCAACCGGCGCAGCTTTGGAGGCCTGGAATCTCGGGAAGACCGCGGGGGAGGTCAAAATTCTCGAAGGTGTGTCGCTGCGTGTTGCCCCGTGCCAGTTTGTCGGGGTGATCGGACCGAGTGGAGCGGGGAAATCGACTCTGCTCGACGCGCTTTGTGCGCTTCGTCCGGCGGATACCGGGCAGGTGCTCGTTGACGGGGGGGATCTTTATCGGCACTACGAATCTCTTCGGGAAATGCTCGGGTATGTGCCCCAGGATGACATTGTGCCATTGGAGCTCCCCGTGGAGGAGGCGTTGTATTACAGCGCGCGTCTGCGTCTTCCCGCCGATGCTTCGGCCGTGGAAATCCGGAAACTTGTGACCAGGACGCTGGCCCGGCTCGGTCTCTCGGAGCGGGCGGGAACGCGGGTGGGAAGCCTTTCCGGGGGGCAGAGGAAGCGGGTGAGCGTGGGAGCCGAGCTGATGGGACGTCCGCGTCTGTTGTTTCTGGACGAGCCCACCTCCGGGCTTGATCCGTTTGCAGAGTTTCAACTGATGGAATCCCTCCGCCTGCTGGCGACCGGCGGTTGCACGATTGTTTGCACGACGCATGTGATGGAGAATGTCCACCTGATGGATCGCCTAGCGGTGTTGCAGGCCGGGCGCCTGGTGTTTTTCGGCGAGCCCTCGCAGGCCCGTGAGGCATTCGGTGTCGGACGCCTCACGCAGATTTATGATCAAATGGGAGGAGTGCCAGCCGTTCTGCCAGAACCCGGACCGCCGCCCCGGTCGAAGGAACCCGTGCGGCAGGGAAAATCCAGGCGGGCCTCCGCGTTGCCGGTGCTGCTTCTGCGGCAATGGGCGATTCTGCGCTCCGATTGGAAGAATCTTTTTCTGTTCCTCGGGCAGCCGGTTCTCATTGGACTGATGGTGACGTGGGTGACCCATGATCCGCCGTTGATGTTGTTTTTTGCAATGATTTCCACGCTGTGGTTCGGGTGTGGAAATGCCGCACAGGAGATCGTGAAGGAGCTGCCCATGTTCCGGCGCGAGCGTCTGATCGGGCTGGGGCGGAATGCCTATCTTTTGTCCAAGTTTCTCAGTCTGGCCCGCATCACGGTGATCCAGAGCCTGCTGCTCTACGGAGTGATGCAGTTGTGCGCACAGGGCATCGGGGGATCCGTCGGCTGGCAGGTCGGAGGGCTTGTGGCCACGGCTTTTGCCTCGGTGGGGTTGGGGCTGGCCATCTCCGCGCTTTCCCGCACGATCCTTCAGGCAGTGATGCTGGTGCCATTGGTATTGATCCCGCAGATTCTTTTTTCCGGATTCACTCCTCCGGCGGGGGACATGAAGACCGGTCCCTATGTGGTTTCGCGAATGATGCCCAGTGCGTCAACCCAGGCGGTGATGGATGTGAGCCTTTTCTGGCAAAAGAAAATCGTGGGTTCGATGCGGGTGGATTATCCCACGGCCTTCTCGAATTTGAACCGCGACCGAAGTTTGAGGAACGGGCAGATTTTTGGGAACAAGACTCCCGCATTGGCCGGACTGGCCGTTCTGGCGGCGTGGACACTGGCGACCTACATCACGGCCTGGCTGGCTTTGCGGGGCAGGGAACGGGGGTGATCGGCCGGGGTGCCGTTCTTTCCGCAGGCGTGCGAAGGACAGCAGGGAGAAGATGGACAGATGCCGGGATCGGGGGTATGATCAGAAGCGGAGAGCGGATGATGAAACGGTGGATTTTCCTGGTATGGGCCGTTGGGTCTGGAATCTGTGGATTATTCGCACAGGCCGGGGGGGCTTCCGTTTTGAAACATGTGGAGATCGACAAGACGTCGCAGGTGCTGCGCGCTTATGAGGGAGAACGGATGGTTTTTCAGAGCCGGATCAGCACGGGGAAATGGGATGGCTCAACTCCGAACGGATCTTTTTTTGCAGGGGAAAAATTCCGAATGCATTATTCCCGCCGCTACAACAATGCCCCGATGCCCTTCAGCGTGCATGTGACGGGGAACGTTTTTATTCACGGTTTCAATCATGTTCCCGAGTGGCCTGCCTCGCATGGTTGCATCCGCCTGCCGCTGAACGGCGACAATCCGGCCAGGAAGTTCTATGAATGGGTGGAGCCGGGCACGCCCATCAAGATTTTTGGACGATGGAAAGAATGAATCAACAGGGGGTGCCAAGGGGAGGTCGACACGTGGAAGGAGTTGTCCATGACGCCATTGCTTTTTGAAAAATGCAGGGATTACCTTCTGGCCCAGGCGATGTCCGATTGCAACAAACAGGACCGCCCTCCGTTGTGTGCGGTGACGCTTTCGCGGGAAACGGGTGCCGGGGCGATCACCATCGGGCGATTGGTGGCGGATTATCTGGAACGGAAGCAGGGGGGTGATGTCCCCTGCCCGTGGGCGGTGTTCGACCGTAATCTGGTCAGGACCGTCCTGAGTGAGCACAAACTTCCCGAAACGCTCGAATGCTACATGCCCGAGGGGGCGGTCAACAGCGTGCATGATGTTCTGGAGGAATTGCTGGGTGTGCATCCGCCCTCCTGGACGCTCCTGCAGCATACCAACCACACCATTCTGAAGCTGGCGATGACCGGCAATGTCATCCTTGTCGGACGCGGTGCACATCTTGTCACCGCCCATCTCCCGTATGTTTTCCATGTGCGGTTGGTTGCGCCTTTGGATTTTCGCATCCGGCATGTGGAGGATTACCACCACCTCGATCATCATGAGGCCGCTGCGTTTGTCCGGAAGACAGACAGGGCGCGCGAGCGTTATGTTCGCAGAAATTTCGGATCCCGCGTCGGGGATCCGCTGCAATTTCACATGATCGTCAATACCGGAAAGACGGGTTTTCCCGAAGCGGCCCGACTGATCGGAGATGCGGTGCTGAACACCGTCGGCAGTCGTGGATGCTGAGAGCCTGTTTGAAAATGGCCGTCCAACGGCTTGCGGCAGGAAAAGGGCGTCCGGCGGTGTTGCGGCTCCGTCACGGATCGCAGGGGATACGCTCCGTCACCGCGCCTTGCCGCCCGCCCTTTTCCCTTGCGATCCGCCCGGCATCCCTTTTCAGACAGGCTCTGAGAAAAAAACGTCCTGAGCAGCCGGCTCACATTTCCAGAATTTCCGAGTAGGAGCCGGTGATCTGGGAGATGAGGGAAAACATCCGCAGGACCACCAGGGCGACAATCAGAAGATACAGGATTTTTGGGAGCCAGTTGGCAATGGCCTCGATGCGTTGAAAAAAGCGGTCGCGGTAAATGCCCGCCCACCGGGTGACTTCCTCATCCAGGCGTCCCGAGGTTTCCGCGACATGGAAAGCCCGTTCGAGGTCGGCAGGAAAGGCGCGGGAGGTTCGCAGGGCTTCCGCAAACCCGCTTCCCGAGCGGATGGCTGCCTCTGCTTCGACCGTGCCCTGTTCCATGAAGGCGCTTTTGCTGGCGCGTCCGGCCCGTCGGAGGCTGGAGAGGACGCCGCCTGCGGAACGGATGCCGAGCGAGAGCACCAGGCAGAAGCGGGCGAGGGACGCATTCCACAGAAATCCGCCCACAAAAGGAATCTGACGAATGAGGCGGTCTGCCAGGGGGTTGGTGCGAAACGCGGCGGCGAGCATCCCCAGCAGGAGGGCGAAGAGCCCTCCGATCACGTAGGCGGTTCCGAGAAAGAGAATGACTTGTGTGAGAAATTCCGAGAAATCGCCTTTGATGATGGCGGGAGGGATGGAGAGGAGCAGAGCTCCCAGATGCAGGATGAAGACCGGGTAAAGCGAGGCGGTGATGATGCGGCGGCGACCTTCGGCGAGGTGGGAGTAATAATCCGCGAGTTCGCGGCAGGCATCTTCCAGACGTCCGCTTTGTTCCCCCGCAGCCAAGACTTCCCGGTCGACGGGGGAGAAACCTCCCGCCTGGAGTGCCGGATCCACTCCCTCCCGGACAAGCGGGGTGGCGCGGCGCGCGGCGGCGGCAGCACGATCGCGTCCGGTGGCGAGATGTTCCCATGCGCGTTGGAGCGGGATGCCGCTGCGCAGCATTTGTGCGGTGTCGTGAAAGAAGTGCTCTTTGTCCTGGAAGCGAAGTTGCACGATCGGTGTGGTTGTGGATGATCATGACTGTGATGGAGCGCATGCGCGAGGACATAAAATTCATGAAAGCCGCCCTGGAGGAGGCTGGGAAAGGTGCGGGGGTGACGCACCCGAATCCGGCCGTGGGGGCTGTTGTGGTCGGGAAGGGACGGATTCTTTCCCGGGGCTGGCACCGGGCGGCGGGATGTCCCCATGCGGAGATCGAGGCGCTGAGGGGATTGAAGAAAATCTCCGCCGCGCGCGGAGCCACCCTTTACGTGACACTGGAACCGTGTTCGACCCGGGGACGGACGCCACCCTGCACGCAGGCGATCATTGATGCGGGGATTCGTCGTGTTGTCTATGGTGCGCGCGATCCCAATCCTCTCCATGTCGGGCGGGCGGATGGGATTCTGAAGAAAGCCGGCGTGGCGGTAACGGCGGGGATTTTGGAGCCGGAATGCGCCTTGTTGAACGAGGCGTGGAACAAGTGGATCGCCACGGGGTTGCCTTTCGTTGTGGCGAAAGCAGGGATGAGCCTGGATGGTCGCATCGGTTCTCCGCCGGGACGGCGATGGATCACGTCACCGGAAGCCCGGGAAGACGCGATGAAGCTGCGGGCGGGTTGCGGGGCCATTCTTGTTGGTGGGGAGACGGTTCGCGTGGACAATCCCCGGCTGACCGTGCGCGGCATCCCGGAAGCATCCCAGCCATGGCGTGTGGTGTGGACGCGGTCGGGCAAACTGCCGGACGGGAGTCATCTGCTGACCTATGCCTACCACGACAGGACCCTGGTTTACAAAATGGTGGCTTTGCGGGTGGTGTTGATGGATCTGGCGGCGAGGGGAGTGGAGAAGGTGCTGATGGAAGGGGGGGGGCGGACGTTGGGGGAGGCTTTCGACAGGCGGCTTGTGGATCGTGTTGTTTTCTATGTCGCGCCGGTTTTGACCGGGGGTGGCATTCCCGCTGTGGCGGGCTTGGGGGTTGATTCCAACGAAGCCGGATTGCGGCTCCGGCAGGTGACTTACGAAAAGGTCGGTCCGGATCTCCGGATCGGGGGGGATCTGCTCCCGGGCTGATTATTTTCCCGTTGCCAGGGAGGCGGCCACGGCCCAGGCGGGGAATTCCACAGGGAGAGGCGCGCAGAAGTCCAGCGGCCTGCCGCTTTCCGGGTGGGTGAAGGAGAGCTTCCAGGCGTGGAGGAAATGGCGTTCGTGGCTGCCCCGGCGGCCGTAGAGGGGATCCCCGACCACCGGATGGCCCAGGTGTTTGAGATGCACGCGGATTTGATGGGTTCTTCCCGTGTGCGGATGGCATTCGACGAGGGTTTTCCCTTCCGAGGAGGCGAGAACCCGATATTGGGTGAGGGCTTCGCGGCCACGTTCATTCACGGCCATTTTCTGGCGGTGAACCGCATGACGGCGGATCGGGGCGTCAATTTTTCCGTGCGGCATGCGGGGGACTCCCTCAACAAGTGCAAGGTAGGTTTTGCGAACCTGGCGGTTTGCAAATTGTTCCGAGAGCGAGCGGTGGGCGGAATCGGATTTGGCGATGACGAGGCAGCCGCTGGTCTCCTTGTCGAGCCGGTGGACGATTCCCGGTCGTTCTTCGCCGCCGATGACACTCAGTCCGGCACAGTGATGGAGCAGGGCATTGACCAGGGTGCCATCCGCATTTCCCGCCCCGGGGTGTACGACGAGACCGGCCGGTTTGTTCAACACGAGCACGGAGGCATCCTCGTGGAGGATGTTCAGCGGGATGTCCTGGGCCAGGGCGACGGCCGGGGCGACTTCCTCCGGAAAGGCTGTTTCGATCCGGTCTCCCTGGCGCAGGGTTTGGGAGGGGCGCGCAGGAAGGCCGTTCACCAGAACAAACCCCTCGCGGATGAAGGTCTGGATGCGAACCCGGGAAAATTCGGGGAGCAGGTCACCGAGATGCCGGTCCAGGCGCATTCCCGCGCCGTCTTCCCCCACGGGATGGGTTGTGCAATTCGGGGGCTTTTGGATTGCGGGATTCATAACAACAGGGTATCTCTCGGCACGGCGTTGTTTTGACCACTGCCGAACATAATGGCAAACGAATCTTCCCCCCAATCTGAATCTCCGGAAGTTCTGGACACGGCTGTGCCCGTGGAATCCGGGACAGAAAATGTCTTCGAAGCCTGTCCTGCCTGCAAAACCCTGATGGACATGTCGGACGTGATGCCTTTCACGGAAGTCACCTGTCCCCAGTGCAACCACAAGATGCGGGTGAGGGAACACTTCAACCATTTCACGCTTTTGGAGCAGGTGGGTGAGGGCGGGATGGGAGCTGTTTTCAAGGCGCTGGACAACAATCTCAACCGTTATGTGGCGCTCAAGATCCTGAAGAAGGAGATCAGCTCGAACGAGGAGGAACAGGCCAAACTGGCGAAAGAGGCCCGTCTGACCGCCTCGGTCAACCACCCGCATGTGGTGAAAGTTTTCCATTTCGGACGGGATCACGGGCAGTTTTACCTGGCGATGGAACTCGTTGAGAAGGGATCTCTGGACCAGTTGATGGCGATCCAGAAGCGGATTGGCGAGGCGCAGGTGCTTGAAGTCGGGATGCAAATCGCGATGGGGCTGGCCGCGGCGCTGGAGCTGGATCTTATTCACCGTGACATCAAGCCCGGGAACATTCTTTTTGCCGATGCCCACACGGCGAAGCTGGTGGACTTCGGTTTGGCGATCGTCATGGATGAAGAAGCGTCGGTGCGCGGGGAGATCTGGGGGACACCCTATTACATCGCGCCCGAGAAGCTGGACAACCAGCCCGAGGATTTTCGAAGCGACATTTACAGCCTGGGGGGCACCTTGTTCCACGCGCTTGCGGGACGCCCTCCCTATGAGGCCGAGTCCGCTTCCATGGTGGCCCTCAAGCAGTTGAAGAGCCAGCAGGTGAGCCTGCAGGCTTTTGCCCCGGATGTCTCCAGTGAGACTTCCTATGTGATCAATCGCATGATGGCCAAGGATCCGGAGGAGAGATATCAATCCTACGAGGAACTGATCGGCCATCTGAGTTATGCCCGGGAGAAACTTCTCGAACGTGCCCGGAAGCCGCTTCAGCCCAAGCAGCGGGTTGTGATGGAGACGGAAGAAACGCGCAAGTTTTCCGCCATTTTTTCCCTGATTCTTCTGGGAGTGGTCCTTCTTTCCGGGCTGGGGGTGTATCTGATGCGAGACAAAATTTTCCCTCCCGCTGTCACAGAGGGGGAGACGGCATCGGGCGGATTGAACGCAAATGAGGCGCAGGCCGCCTTTCTTTCCGGGGTCTCCACCCTGGCCCAGGGGGACATCGAGGGGGCTCGTGCCGAGTTCAAGCGCCTTTCCTCGCAGGCGGATTTTCCCCAGCCCCAGAAAAATTGGGCCATTTTGAACGGTTCGATGGCGACTTTGATGTTGGGGGAGACCGCCCCGGTTTTGAACAGCCTCAAGCAGATGAACAAGGCGGGACTTTATTCCACGGAACCCGACCAGCAGGCGCTTGCCAATTTCTTCGTGGAAGTGAGCCGGGTGGTGGGCCAGAACCAGCCGGTGGCGGCCTCGATCCGGAATTTGTATGTCGAAAAGAACGAGGTGTTTGCGCTGTTGTTTTTCGCCATCTGGGATTGGGAGGCAAAATCCGCGTTTGCCGAGGCCGGACCGCTTTTGCGCACGTTCCTGTTGCGGGTGCCCGCGAAGGATTGGGCCGCCCAATACAAGCCGCTCACGGAAAAATACCTTGCGGACTGGAAGCTGTTGGAGCCTTTGGAGCAGGAACTGGAAAAGGCAACCACTCCGGATGCCGCCACGGCGCTCTTGAAAAAAATCCCGGCGGTCCGGTCCCAGATCCAGACGGGGACCAAGATCAACGAACGCCTGGATGCGATGGAGAAAGATCTCCAGGCCCGGGGCGGGAAGGCCTGACAAGCAGGTGATGCCTTTGAATTTTTGCCGGGAAACGGCGGGATTTTTCGGGAAAACAGCGGCTTTTTTCCCGGACAAGGAAGCAGAGGAAAAAAACATTCCTGTGCGTGACTTGTTGGAAAGACTGTTTCATGATCCCGGTTTCGGGTTTGGCCAGATCCGCCGCAAGAGCGGGCGCACGGAATCCCCTGTCGGTGCCGGGGACATTTCGTTTTGTGTCCCGGGACGACGGCTTCCGACCACCCGGCGTGACAATCCAGAAGAATGAGATATTTCAAAGCAACCATATTGATCGGTACGATTTCGGCTGTTGTCGTGCTTGTGCTCTATGCCACCGGCTGGTTGACCAACACCCTCGATCTTGTGATGCTTCAGGCTTACAAGATGAAGAAGCCCCTGGTGACGCAGCAGGGGGTTCATGTGGCCCTGATCGCCATCCTTTCCTTTGCCGCTGCCTGGACGACGGTTGACATCACCCGGCCTGTGCTGAAATCGATCGTTGCCCTGGGTGCCGTGATTCTGCTTTTGACCGGTTCGATGGTCCTGGCGCTCTACAATATCTTTTTCTCGCCGTTTCCGGCCGTGTTTGCGGTGCTGACGAGCTTCTTCATCGGTCTGGCTTACGGGCGGACCGGCAGCGGGTCCCGCAAGAAAGTGATGGAGCGTCTTTTCGGGCAGAGGCTTTCCCGCAGTGCTTTCGGCCAGTTGGTCAACTCGGACACCCCGTTGGACTTCCCGGGTTCGCTGCAGGAAGGGACTGTTCTGGTTGTGGCGGTGCACAATCATTCCGAGCTGATGGAGCTTCTCACGCCCGAGAACTATGCGGCGATGACGAATCTGTATCTGCGGACGGCCTCGGATTACCTCGTGGAAGTCGGGGGTTACCTCGATGAGTGCGGTGGGGAAAGTGTGCGCGTGGTCTTCGGTGCTCCCGTGCCCGATGAAAAACACGCCGCCAAGGCCTGCCGCGCCGCGCTTGATCTGGCGGCCAGATTGGACGACCTCAACAAGGAATGTGACGCCACATGGCAGCGACGCCTGGATTTTCGCATCGGGATCAACTCCGGGGAAATGATCGCCGCGGCCTACGGCGGCAACCGGCTGGGCAGTTTCAGCGTGGCCGGTCCGGCGGTTGAGTTTGCCCGTCGACTTTGCTCTGCCTGTGCCACCTATGGTTGCAAGATTCTGATCGGCCCCGAGACCTATGAACCTGCGGCGGATACCCTGGAAGTGCGACCCATCGAGGTGGTCAAGTCCGTCGGTGAACGCCGCCGGGTGGAACTCTACGAGATTCTGGCTCCGAAGCACGGGCTTTCCCCCGAACGCGAGCGCAGCCGCAATCATTACTGGACCGGGGTGCTTCATTATCGGGAACGCCAGTGGGACAAGGCGATCGAGGAGTTTTCCAAAGCCCGCATCACAGGGATTCCAGATTCCGTCCTGGACTACTATATCCGCCGGGTTGAACGCAGCCGCCGTGGTGAGGAAGAGGTCCACAAGGACCAGATGCTTCTCTTCACCGCCTCCTGATCCGCCAAACAGAGAAGAGCGGAGATGCCGCGACGCCGAAAGGCGGATTCTCACACGTTTTCATGCTTACAGTTTCCCGGGTCAGCAAATCTTTTGCAGGCAGAGTCCTCTTCGAGGAAGCGTCTTTGCAGATCAATACCGGCGACCGGATCGGCCTGATCGGACCGAACGGCGCGGGGAAGACAACGTTGTTTTCGCTGCTTCTGAAGCAGGATGAGCCGGATGAGGGAACTGTGAGTCTGCAACGCGGGGTGCGCTGTGGGTATCTGCCCCAGGAGACGGCAGCGACGACCGGGGGAACCGTGATGGAGCTTGCGGCGGGGGCCGATGCTGACGGACGTTCCGAGGCGGCGGCGAAGCGGATTTTGTCCGGCCTGGCATTTCGGGAAGCGGATTTCTGGCGGCCGGTGAATGAATTGAGCGGCGGGTGGATCATGCGGGCTCACCTGGCCAGGTTGCTGGTGGAAGAGCCGGATCTGTTGCTGCTGGATGAACCGACGAACCATCTGGATCTCGAAACGCTGGGATGGTTCCAAAATCACCTGCTGGGATATCCGGGGGCGATTCTCACGATCTCACACGACCGGGAGTTCCTGAACACGCTTTGCCGGGGGATCGTGGAAATCCGGCACCGGAAGCTGGTGCGGTATCACGGAAATTTTGAAAAGTATCTCGAACAGAAGAAGGCACGGGAGGAGCAGCACCTGGCGGCCTACCGGAACCAGCAGAAAGAGATCGAGCACCTGCAGGATTTTATCAATCGCTTCCGCGCGAAGGCGAGCAAGGCCGCGCAGGCACAGGATCGTGTGAAGCAACTGGCACGGATGGAGCGGATTGAGGCACCGGAGTCCGACGAGCCGACCGTGCATTTCAAATTCCCGCAGCCGGTTCGCAGCGGGCAGCGGGTGATGAGTCTGGAGGGGGTGCGACAGGCGTATGGCGATCATGTTGTCTATGATCATCTGCATCTGCGGGTGGAGCGGGGGCAGCGGATCGTGCTGGTGGGGCCGAATGGCGCCGGAAAATCGACGCTGTTGAAGATCCTGGCGGGCTCCGTGCCGTTGGAGGCCGGGGAGCGGACACCCGGGCACAATGTCAGCATCGGGTATTTTGCCCAGCACCGCACGGAGGCGTTGGATTTGAAAAAGACGGTTCTCGCGGAGGTGCAGAGCATTTCGCGACCGGTGCCCGAGCAGGCGGCGCGGAATATTCTCGGGGCGTTTCTGTTCCGTGGTGACGATGTTTTCAAGTCCGTGGGTGTTCTCAGCGGGGGAGAGAAAAGCCGCCTGGCTCTCGTGAAGCTGTTGCTGGATCCCCCGAATCTTCTCCTGCTTGACGAACCGACGACCCACCTGGACATGCCGAGCATTGACGCACTCATCCGGGCTCTGGAACCGTATGAGGGGACGATTGTCTTTGTGAGCCACGATGTGCATTTCATCCGGGCGCTGGCGACATCGGTCATCCATGTGCAGGCCGGGCGGTTGACGCCTTATGCGGGGGATTACGCCTATTATCTCGACAAATCCCGGGCCTCGGGAGCGCGGGCGGGGACGATTGCCTCGCTGGGCAATTACCAACCAAAGGAAGAGCCGGTGGAGCCGCAGGCTCCGGGATTGGGTCTCAAGGAGATCCGGGCCCAACGCCGGGCGGAAGCCGAGGCACGTCAGGCCGCGAACAGGGAACGTCGGGAAAAGGAAAAACGCGTGGCGGCACTTGAGGCCGAGATTGTGGTGTTGGAAGCACGCCAGAGGGAGTTGACGGAGCAATTGGAAAACCCCGAGACCTACGAAAACCCCTCATTGGCGATGGAGATCAACCGACAACTCGAAGGGGTGGGGGAAGCCTTGGAGAAGGCCAACAGCGAGTGGAGTTCCGAGGCGGAGTCTTTGGCGGCGGAGTCCTAAAAAGCGGCTGTTAAACCACAAAAACGCTTTTGAAGCACCACAAAGGAACAAAAGACACCAAGCAAAAACCTCGAAGCAGGCAGGGGGTATGGGCTCCAAAAGGAAGCCGGGTGGGAGGGATGGAAAAACTCCCCTCCAGGCTTTTCCTTCTTTGTCTTTGTAGTGAAAACCCGTTTTTTAACTGCCCGGAACGTCTCAGGCGTTCGGGCTGCCGCCGTATTGGGTGGAAATCCAGTCCCGGTAGGAGCCATCCATCACGGACTTCCACCAGGTTTCGTTTTCCAGATACCAGCGGACGGTTTTTTCCAATCCGGAAGCCAGGGACTCGCGGGGTTCGTAGCCGAGTTCGCGTGCGGCCTTGCTGGCATTGATGGCATAACGTCGATCGTGTCCGGGGCGGTCGGCGACATATTTGACGAGCGAGAGGGGATCGAGCCCCTTGGCGGAGGGACAGTCGGGGAATCTGGCCGCGAGTTCGGGGTCGGCCGCGAAGGCTCCGGCAACGAGGGAGCAAAGGGTGCGGACGATCTCGATGTTCGGGCGTTCGTTGTTGCCACCGATGTTGTAGACCGATCCGGGAAGACCCTTGAGGATGGCAAGCTCGATGCCCCGGCAATGGTCGGTGACGAAGAGCCAGTCCCGGATGTTCATGCCGTCTCCATACACGGGGAGATCGCGTCCGTGCAGGATGTTCACCAGCATGAGGGGGATGAGTTTTTCGGGGAAATGGAAAGGCCCGTAGTTGTTCGAGCAATTCGTCACGGTAACGGGCAGTCCGTAGGTGTGGTGCCAAGCCCGCACGAGGTGGTCGCTGGCGGCTTTGCTGGCGGCGTAGGGGGAGTTTGGGGCGTAGGGGGTGGTTTCCTCAAAAGCGGGATCCTCCGCGCCCAGAGATCCATAGACTTCATCCGTGGAGACGTGGTGGAAGCGAAAACTTTCCGGGGCTTCGCCACCGGCGATGTAGGCACGGGCTGCTTCCAAGAGACGCAGGGTGCCGGTGATGTTGGTGTCCAGGAAGGTCTCGGGGGCATGGATCGAACGATCCACATGGCTTTCGGCGGCAAAATGCGCGAGCACGGAGATGCGATTTTCCCGGAGGAGTTTCAGGACCAGATCCCCGTCGCGAATGTCACCATGGACAAATTGGAACAAAGGATCCTCCGCAGGGAGACTGGAGCGGTTCCCCGCATAGGTGAGAGCATCAAGGACAACGATCCTGTCCCCGGGGTGAACCGAGCGCCAGTAGTGGACGAAATTGGATCCAATAAAACCGGCTCCACCGGTGACCAGAAGATTCATAGGCTTTCAGTCTGCCCGAAGGCCCGTCTGCTGCGCACGCCGAAAATCGGGGTGCATTTTGCACTTGCTTCATGCAGCGCACCGCGTAGGAAAGAGCCAGCCGATTCTTTTATCAAAAAGCCGGTGGGGGATCCCCACAACCGGCCCCTGTTTTCTCCGTCCAATGTCTTCGACAGAAGTTCCTGCTCCACTTTCCCTCAACGACCTCCAGCGCCTGCCGCTCGACGGTCTCATCGCCCGTGCCAATGAATGGAATCTGAGGGTCCGTTCGGATGCCACCCGCCATCACCTTGTCCTCGACCAGGCCCGCCATCAGCTCCATCTGGGGGGGATTCTTCATGGCAGGGGACTGCTGGAAAAAAATGGGGATGCCGGGATTGTCCGCTGGGCTGCGTTTGATCTCAAACCGGGCCCGGAAGATGTGTTTGTGCCGCCCGCCATGATGCGGCAGTTCGGATTGCAGCCGGGATTGATGTTGGATTTCAGCATCCGGCTTCCCAGAGACCGGGAACGGGGACTGGTGGTGGATGTTTTGTCGGAAATCGAGGGGATTCCTCTCGCCGACTGGAAGCCGCCCGTGGAGTTCGAGAAACTCACGCCCCTTTTTCCAAACCGGAGAATTCTTCTGGAAACTCCGACGGAGCCGGAACTGGCGGCCCGTGCGGTGGATCTCATTTCCCCGTTGGGCATGGGACAGAGGGGGTTGATTGCCGCCCCGCCCCGTGCCGGAAAGACCATCATGCTCCAGACGCTGGCGCGTTCGATCCGAAAAAACCATCCTTCCGCGGCCCTCATTCTTCTTTTGGTCGATGAGCGTCCCGAGGAAGTCACCGACATGCGGAGGGCGCTGGATTGCGAGATCTACGCATCCACATTTGATGAACCGGTGAGCCGTCACGTGCAGATCTGCGAGGCTGTTTCCGACCGGTCGCAGCGCCTCGTGGAGCTGGGGCGCGATGTCATTATTCTTCTGGATTCCATCACCCGCATGGCGCGCGCCTACAACAATCTCCAACCCAAGAAGGGGCGGACCATGAGTGGTGGCGTCGATGCCAAGGCCCTGGCCAAACCCCGGAAGTTTTTTGGTTCCGCCCGGAATGTCGAGGAAGGTGGCAGCCTGACCATCCTCGGCACGTCGCTCATCGAAACTTACAGCCGGATGGACGATCTGATCTTCGAGGAGTTCAAGGGAACCGGAAACATGGAACTGCACCTCGACCGTTCGATTGCCGAGCTGCGGATTTTTCCCGCGATCCATATCGTGAAATCCGGGACGCGCCGTGAGGAGTTGCTGTTTCACCCCGAGGAATACGAGAGGGTGGTCCAGCTCCGGAGACAGCTTTCCGAGCTTCCCGCCGCCGAGGCCATGGAGATCCTGGCGTCGAACCTCCAACACACCCGCTCCAACGCCGAATTGCTGTTGACCGGACTCCGGGGCGTCTGAGGAACGGCAGAAAATCCGCTTCCCGGGGATTCCTGCTTGGCTCCCCGTGCCCGGTGGCATAGGGGTGTCGCATGTTCCGGAAATTTTCATGGCTGCTTTTGATCCCCTTGTGCGCGCTGCTGGTCTGGGGGGCTTTCCGGTGCGATGCCCCGGTGCGGGAGGCGGTGGTTTCTTCCCAGGGAAAGAGTTGGAAAAAATCCGCCGATTACCGCTTTCAGTCCGCCGTGAGAAAATACGGAGATTGGCCGCCCCTGATGGGAGGCTGTCTGGCGGGGCTTCTGGTGGCGCGGATGTTGAAGAGCCGCCGGTGGGCGCGGGTGATCGTGGCGGCGATGATTGCTTCCACTCTCGCCGGGATCGTGGCCAATGCTTCGCGCCTGACCACCGGCCGCACGCGTCCCAAGGAGAGTCCGAAAATCGAGCAGGGTTTCTACGGCCCCTGGCACGAGGGCAGGTGCCTCATCGGTCAGCCGGCCTACAATTCTTTTCCCTCCGGCCATACCGCCACGGCCTTCGGGTTGGCGGCTGTCATTTTGTATGCCGCCCCGGCCTGGGGGATCCTGGCACTCGCGGGAGCCGGGCTCGTGGCTTGGTCAAGTATCGTGATGGGGGCCCACCATCCTTCGGATGTCACGGTCTCCGTGGTGCTTTCCTTTCTGGTGGCCTGGTTTGTCTGGCGGGTGATTCGGGGGCCGGGGGGAGACTGGGTGGAGAGGATCCTTCGACTTCCTTCCCCAAAGCCGGAAACTCCTTGAACCGGTGTTCCTGTTGAAAAAAGATGCAAATTGCGGGCGCCGTTGTATGATGCGCCAGTTGAGTGCCGGGCAGTTAGCTCAGCGGTAGAGCGGTAGTTTTACACACTATTGGTCGGGGGTTCGATCCCCTCACTGCCCATGTCTTCCAAACCATGAAATTTCAATCCGGACAGGTGGGCTCGAATCCGTTGTATTTCAACGTGACATCCTTCGTGGACATTCTCATGGTGCTGGTGATTTTCATGCTGGTCGCCTGGTCCACGGCGCGGATCGAGTCCGATGTGGGAATTCAGCTCCCCACCTCCAGTTCCTCCGCTCCGAGAAACCCGGCCCCTGCGCCCGTGATTGTGAATGTGCGGGTGGATGGGTCGATGACCGTGAACCAAAAAGCCATTTCCGATGAGGCACTCATCAAGATGCTGGGGCAGCTCGTGAAGTTGCAGCCCGGGCAGGTCGCGGTTGTGAGGGCCGACAAGAATGTTCCCTACGAACGGGTGCTCAAAGTGCTCGATTATTGCCGCGAGGCGGGGATCAGCCAGGTGGGTTTCAGCGCCCTGACCCCTTCCAAGCCCGGAAAAAGTTCCGGCAACTGAAACCGCAGTTTGCTCTCGAAGGAGAAGAAAAATCGGAGAGTTCCAGCACTTCGCAATATCCGAGCCTTTTCCGGGGTGGAGATCATTTTTTGGAAGAAGTGGGTGTTTTTGAACATTTGGCAATCTCCCAAGTGCGGAATGGTGGCTCGCTTTTTGATGGATTGTGGAGTTTTGGGTAAGAAAACGACTTTTGCTGTGGCTTTTTTTTCAGAATGGAAGTGACTGGCGATTTTTTATCACAGGTAGAAAGAGAAAAATCTTTTTGATCCTGAATTGTTGGCACGCCGATTGCTTTCCATTTATTTGCGGGCTTACGAGCCAGCAAATAACCAATAAAAAAACATCCATGTTCAGAACCAAACCTCTATTGGCGTCCCTGGCTGCTGCGCTTCTTGCAGCCGGCTCGTTCATTACCCCAAGTGCGGCGTTCGCGCAAGACGCTGTGACCACCGTTGTCCAAGAAACGACAACAGTTGTGACCACGGAGACAGCGGCTCCGGCGGCTGCGACTCCTGCTGAGCCGACTGTGGAGCAGCGGGTTGCCGACTTGGAGGCCTACGTCAACAACGCCGCGAGGACACCGGATGTGGCATCGAAGATTGCCGGCCCCGGTCCGGGCCACAATGCCTGGCAGATGACCAGCACGGCGCTCGTGCTTTTCATGACTCTGCCCGGTTTGGCGCTCTTTTACGGCGGCCTTGTCCGTTCGAAGAACGTCCTTTCGATCCTGGCCATGTGCCTTGGGATCGCCGGACTGGTTTCGATCCTTTGGTGGGCGGTTGGATACAGCCTGGCCTTTGCCGGATCGAATCCGTTCATCGGGGATCTGACCAATGCCATGTTCAAAGGCATGTCACCGGGAGGTGTTGGTGCGGGGTACTACTGGATCTCCGACTATGTCTGGGCGATGTTCCAGCTGACCTTTGCGATCATCACGCCGGCCCTCATTTTTGGAGCGACCGCCGAGCGCATGAAATTCAGCGCGGTGTTGATTTTCACTGCTGTGTGGATGTTCGTGGTTTATTTCCCGCTGGCCCACATGGTGTGGTCTGTCAGCGGATTCATGTGCGGACCGCTCAATCCGAATGCCGGCATCAAGGCGATCGACTTTGCCGGTGGAACAGTGGTTCACATGAGCTCGGGCTGGTCCGCGCTGATCCTCTGTCTGATTCTCGGGCCCCGCTTGGGATTTGGCAAAGAGCCGATGCCCCCGCACTCCATGGTTCTCTGCATGGTTGGCACGGGAATGCTGTATGTCGGATGGTTTGGATTCAATGCCGGTTCCGCGCTTGGAGCTGATGCCATCGCCTCGAATGCCTTCACGACCACTTTCCTCTGCGCGGCTGCTGCGGGATTTGTCTGGGCCATGGTGGAATGGGTGATGAAGGGCAAGCCCAGCGTGCTGGGATTCTGCTCCGGTATTGTTGCGGGCCTGGTGGTTATCACGCCTGCCGCAGGGTTTGTGACTCCGACCAGCGCCATGATCATGGCTGTGGCCGCGGGCATCGTTCCTTTCTTCGCGGTGGTTTATATGAAGAAGATTTTCGGTTATGACGACGCTTTGGATACGTTCGGTGTCCATGGTGTTGGTGGAACCCTGGGAGCCATTCTGACCGGTGTGTTTGCGGATGCCTCCGCCAACCCGGTTGTGGAGGGCCTCAAAGACGGTCTTGTGATGAATCAGGTCAAAGCGGCTCTTCTGACGATTGTCCTGTCTGTTGTTGCAACGACAATCATCGCCTTCGTGATCAAGTTCACCATTGGGCTTCGCCCGAGTGCCGAGGCCGAGAGCCAGGGATTGGACACCACCGACCACGGCGAAGAAGGCTACCTGCTGGAGTAGTGGAAGCCCTGTATCAATAATCAAAGAAAGAAAAGACCATGAAAAAAGTCGAAGCAATCATCAAGCCGTTCAAGCTGGAAGAAGTCAAAGACGCGCTGGCCGACCTCGGCATCGAGGGAATGACGGTCAGCGAAGTCAAGGGATTCGGTCGGCAGAAAGGTCATACCGAGATCTATCGTGGCAGTGAATACACGGTGGATTTCCTGCCGAAGATCAAGATCGAGGTGGTGCTGGCGGACGCTGTTTTGGAGAGCGCGCTGGCGGCGATCGTGAAGGCGGCCAAGACCGGAAAGATCGGAGACGGAAAAGTCTTCGTCTCCCCGGTGGAGGAAGCCATCCGCATCCGCACCGACGAGACCGGCGAAAAGGCCGTTTGAGTTAGTTAGTCAAAAAGGGAAAAGAGGGACATGCAAGGCAGCAGGAGAGGGAGAGCTCCTGCTGCCTTTGCATTTTTTTGCTTTCCTGTGTGGCAGTTTCGCTTCTTTTCCTTATGATGAGAGGGGATGAGCCTCCCTCCCTCAAAGCTGCTGAGTTCTTCGCGGCCTCCTGAAGCAGCCGGATTGCCGCATTTTCTCTTCCAGATCGGATGGATGACGTTTGCGGTGTTTTTGTTGACGCAGGCGGGGGGATGGTTCGCAAAATCGGCCACGGGAATTGTTCTGCCCATTTGGCCGGCCGCAGGGTTTGCGCTGGCAGTGGCTTTGCTTTACGGGGTGGAGCGTACGGTGCCGGCTGTTTATCTCGGGACGCTGGCCGGCAGTTTTTTGAATGGCGAGTCCCTGCTTTTTCTGTATGCGGGACCGGTTGCACATGTGATCGCTCAGGTGGTTGGGTGGTTTATTCTGACCAAGAGCGTCCGGATCGATTTGTCGTTTGCGAGTTTGAGGGATTTCGGAAAGTTTGCGCTGCTGGGATGTCTCGTGGGACCGCTTGTGGGGGGGATATACAGTGTGTTCATCCTGTATTTGAGCCAGAATCTTTCCGCCTGGCAGATGGTATTGGCTTATCTGGGGTTTCTCCAGACAACAGCTTTTGGCACATTGGTTTTCGGTCCGTTTTTTCTTTTTGTGTTCAGACGCCAGGACTTCCGGCCTCCGACCGTGCTCGGTCGGTATGAGTTGCTGGGGTACTCTGTTCTCCTTTGGGCGGGAGTTTGGCTTTTGATTCATGTTCCAACCCTCGGACAGAACATGCGTTTCAGCTGTATCGTGGGAATTGTTCTGCTCGCGTTGGTGGTGTCGATCCGGTTCGGATTGCGCACGGCGACGATGTTTCAGGCCATGTTCATTTTTTTGATTCCAGCGGTTGTGGCGATGGTGCCCTCGCGGATGATGGAGATGCGGAGGTTTCCCACGGAATCCATGGAGCAACTTTCCGCGTATGGATTTGCCTTTCTTGCCAGTCTGGGGTGTCTGTTGGTGGCGGCCTTCCGTGACGAACTGGCCTCGCTGCAAATGAAGTTTGCTCTGGCGATGTCCTCTGCGGATTTGTGTGTGTGGGATTGGAGTTTGACCGGATGGTCCTGTCACACGCCCTCGTGGAAGGAAAAATTCGGATTTGCCGGGAGCAAGATGATCTCCGATGAAATGGTCAAGGGGTTGGTGCATCCCGAGGATTTGCCGGAATTTGAAGAAAATTTCCGGCAACTGGTGTCATCGGAGATTTCCCTCTGGAGCCAGAGCTGCCGGATGCGGGATGCCGAGGGAAATTGGATCTGGGTGCAATTGGATGCCAAGCCCATTCGTCGTACCGCCGATGATGCGGTGGCGTCTGTGGCGGGGGTGATGCGGGATACCACGCATGAGCGGGAGGCGGTGCAAAACCGGATTTCCGCGATTGAGACCGAAGCCCAGCTCCGGACGCTCCGCAGCCAGATCAATCCACATTTTCTTTTCAATGCCCTCAACAGTGTCCGGGCTCTGATCGGACGCCAGGATACAAAGGCGAAGTCCATGATCACTTCGCTCGGCAGCCTGTTGCGGGAGGTGCTGGCGGGGAAAGATCTGAAACTCCAGTCTGTGGAGAAGGAATTGGAGATTGTGAGAGACTATCTCGAAGTGGAAGCCATTCGTTTCGGAGAGCGTCTGCATTACACGATCGACTGTCCCCCGGATTTGCTTTCCCAGCGGTTGCCGGGAATGCTGGTGCTGACGCTGGTGGAGAATGCGGTGAAGCACGGACTGTCCAAACTGGAAAAGGGCGGGGGAATTGCCATTACGATCGCTCATGTGCCGGCTTCCGGCTCACTGGTTGTTTTTGTGGTCAACGACGGGACTCTGCTTGCGAAGGAAAGTGGGAGTTCCTATGGCGGGCAGGGGCTGGAAAATACGCGGGAGAGGATCCTTCTTTCCACGGAGGGCCGCGGAAGCTTTGAGATCCATGAGATTCCGGGTCCCCGGGTGGAAGCGATTGTTTTGCTGCCTTACGACGAGCGATTCCGTCCAGTCGGCAGCGTCCGGTCGACAGATCTGCGCCCGGAGGGCCCTCCGGAAAGCGCGCGGTGAAAAATCCCGTTTTTCATGCGAATAGTGTTGTGCCCCCGGAAGGGGTCTTGCATGATCGTTGCGTTCCTCTTTATGAAAACTGTTCTTGTCGTTGAAGATGAAGCGGTGGCACTTGAAGACCTCCGGGATTCGCTTTTGGAGATTGATCCCGGCCTGGAGATCGTGGGAGTGCAGACGGCCATGGAAGCATTGGAATTGCTGGGATCGCGAAAAAGCGACCATCCCCAGACGTTCGATGGCATCTTCCTCGATATCGAGTTGCCGGGAATGAGCGGCATCCAAATGCTGGAGCGCCTGACCCCTCCAATTCCTCCGGTGGTTCTTGTGACCGCCCACGCCATGATGGCGCTGGATGCCTTCGGGCATGGAGTGATTGCCTGTTTGCTCAAGCCGGTTGACCAGCAACGGCTGCGCCGGGCGTATTCGCAGATGAAGGCGATCGCCGATGCTCCCAAAACCGAAGCCCAGCCATCCTCATTTGCCCCGGGCTCCGAAAGCCGGGTGCTGCTGCGGGATCGAAATGGAATCCACATGGTCCATGTTTTGGACTTCACGCACCTGACCGATGAACGGGGGTCCACGAGAATCTTTTTTGGAAACCACAGTGTGGTGGTGCCGCATCGGCTTTCGGACATGGAGGCGGGGTTGGATCGCGAGTTTTTTTTCCGGGTCAACAATACGACCATCGTGAATCTGGACAAGGTGACCCACTATACAACTTCCCCGACCGGACTTTTTGTCGCCGGGCTTCCGGACGGAACGGCGGCGGAATTCAGTCCCGACCGGTCGCGAATTTTCCAGGATCGTTACGAACTCTGACTTGATCTTTCGGAGAGCGGGCGGTCCACTTGACTTTATGAAGTTCCCTGGCGTTTTGCTCACTGTTGTTCTGACCACCTGTCTGCTCCGGGCCGAAGACCGTTCCGCGTTTGGAAACGGGGAGGGGGTTTCCGGAAGTGTCCAGGCTCTGGTGGTGCAGCAGGACGGGAAAGTGGTGATTGGAGGGACCTTTACCGCGGTGAACGGTGTGCCCCGGCAGAACCTGGCGCGCTTGAATGCGGACGGGACATTGGATGCGGCATTTTTGCCGCAGACGATTGATGGTCCGAACGGTCCGGTGGCCGCCCTGTTGTTGTTGCCCGATGGATCGATTCTGGCCGGGGGAGATTTTTCTGCCGTTGGAAATCTCATCCGTGGGGATCTGGTCAAGTTCAAACCCGACGGCACGGCGGACGCGGATTTTGGGAAAATGGAGGGAGGAGTGGCCACCAACGGATCGGTTGCCGCGCTGGCCCTGCAACCCGACGGCAGCATCATCGTGGGAGGAACTTTCACCACATTTTACGGGCAGCCCCGACGGGGCATCGCCCGGCTTGGGGCGGATGGAACGGTGGCCAGGGCGGACCCCGGGTTGGAGAATCTGAATGGGAAGGTTGCCGCGCTGGGGACGAATTCGCAGGGAATGGCATTTGCCGGGGGAAACTTTGCCGTTCCGACTCAGAATGCCCACGGGATCCTTCGTCTGAGCCATTGAGCAAACGGTTCCGGACCGTTGCCGAAATTCCCGTTCATGTCATCGGAAAAGCAAAAATTCATCCGGATCAAGGGAGCCCGGCAGCACAACCTGAAGAATCTCGACATCCGGATTCCCCGCCACAAGTTGGTCGTGGTGACCGGGCTGAGCGGTTCCGGGAAGTCGTCTCTTGCCTTTGACACATTGTTCGCGGAAGGGCAGCGGAAATATGTCGAGAGTCTGTCCGCTTATGCCCGCCAGTTTCTGGACCAGATGCAGAAGCCGGATGTGGATTACATCGAGGGGCTTTCTCCGGCGATTGCCATCGAGCAACGTTCGTCCGGGGCAAATCCCCGCTCCACCATTGCAACCACCACGGAGATTTATGATTATCTCCGGCTGCTTTATTCCGCGATCGGGGTGCCGCATGATCCGGCCACCGGGCGGAGAGTCACGCGGCAAAGTCCGCAGGAGATCGTGGATGCAATTCTCCGCTGGCCGGAGGGCACCAAGTTCCTTCTCCTGGCGCCGCTCGTCAGCGGGCAGACGGGGGAGTTTCGCGACGTGATTGAAAAGGCCCGGAGGGAGGGGTTTGTCAGAATCCGTGTGGATGGGGAGGTGATCGAATTGACAAAGCCCGAGGGAGTCAAACTCAACAAAAGCGAGAAGCACACGATCGAGGCTGTTGTTGACCGGCTGGCCGTCCGGGAGGGACTGGCGCAGCGGTTGACCGATTCGGTGGAGACGGCGCTTCGCTGGGGAGGGGGGCGGATTTCCACGAGTCGGCAGGAACCCGGGAATCCGGGGTGGGTGGAAGAGAAGTTCTCCACCGATTTCTGCAATCCGGAAACCGGCTTCACGATGCCGAAGCTCACTCCCAAGCATTTTTCTTTCAACAGCCATCTGGGAGCCTGCCCGGTTTGTCATGGAATTGGCACGGAGTTGTATTTCGATCCGGAGCTGATGGTGGATTCCGCGAAGAGCCTGGCGCAGGGCGCGGTGCGGCCGTGGAAGTCCGCAAACAAGCGGATGCGCGCTTATTATGCCGCTTTGTTGGAGGGGCTGCTTGCGGACTGTCCGGTTCCCACCGGCAAGCCCTGGGGGGAGTTGTCGGAGCGGTTCCGGGAGCTTGTTCTTCAGGGGTCGGGGGATCGCGGGATTTCTGTCTCCACGGGGGCGGGACGGGTGGTCACGAAGCCGTTCGAGGGAGTGGCCGCCCAGGTGCAGCGTCTCTACGAGACCAGCCAGAGTGAGTTTTCAAAGAAACGTCTGAGGGCTTTCCAAAGCCGCCGGGTGTGTGGAACCTGCGGTGGAGCCCGTCTGCTGCCGGAGATTCTTGCGGTGACGGTCTCGGACAGGGAGGGGAAGGAATATGGGATCGAGCAGCTGTCATCCCTTTCCATCGATGCGGCGGCGGAGGTGATGTCCCGTCTGGCGGTGACTTCCGCACAGGAGGAGATCGTAAAAGATGTGTTGAGGGAAGTGCGGCAGCGGCTGCGTTTTCTTTGCGAAGTCGGTCTCGGATATCTTCAGCTCAACCGGGAGAGCGGGACACTTTCCGGTGGAGAGGCCCAGCGAATCCGGCTGGCCACGCAGATCGGCTCGGGACTTTCGGGGGTGATGTATGTCCTTGATGAGCCGAGCATCGGACTTCACCAGCGGGACAACGACCGCCTCATCCACACCCTTCAGGATCTGCGGGATCTGGGGAACTCGGTGATCGTGGTCGAGCACGACGAAGACACGATCCGGGCGGCGGATCACATTTTGGATCTTGGGCCGGGAGCAGGACCCCGCGGAGGGCGTCTGGTGGCCGAGGGAACTCTGGAGGATATTTTGCAAAGCGAGGAATCCCTGACCGCCCAATATCTCAAGGGAACCATGCGAATTCCCATTCCCCGGGTTCGCACGGCTCCGAGAAAAACCGGAGCCAAGGAGGGGGAGGTGGGGGATGGATGGTTGAGGATCCTGGGAGCCGAAGAAAACAATCTCCGCGGGATCAATGCCGCGTTTCCTGCAGGTTGTCTGACCTGTGTCACCGGGGTCTCGGGAAGCGGAAAATCGACGCTTGTGAACGACATTTTGCGGAATGCGCTGGAACGGGATCTGAACCGCGCGAAGTCGCGCCCGGGAAAACATGCCGCAATCATCGGGATGGAGCAGTTCGACAAGGTTGTCGTCATTGACCAAAGTCCCGTGGGCCGGACGCCCCGATCGAATCCCGCGACTTACACGGGAGCCCTTGGGCCGATCCGGGATCTTTTCAGTGAGCTTCCGGCGGCGAGGGTGCGCGGTTACGATGCCAGCCGGTTTTCCTTCAATGCCAAGGGCGGGCGGTGTGAGCACTGTCAGGGGGACGGTTTTATCAGGATCGAGATGCACTTTTTGGCCGATGTCTATGTGGAGTGCGAGATTTGCCGGGGGCGGCGTTACAATCGCGAGACGCTGGAGATCACCTACAAGGGCAAGAACATCGCGGATGTGCTCGACATGACAGTGGACGATGCCGCGCGATTTTTTCGAAATGTTCCGGCGCTTTGCAACAAGCTGGAAACTTTGCAGGATGTGGGGCTCGGTTATCTGAGGCTCGGCCAGTCGGCAACCACTCTTTCCGGCGGGGAAGCCCAGCGGATCAAGCTCGCTGCCGAACTTTCCAAGCGGGCGACGGGCCGGACGGTTTACATTTTGGACGAACCCACGACCGGTCTGCATTTCGCCGACATTCACAAGTTGCTGGAGGTTTTGATGAAGCTGCGGGATGCCCGCAACACGCTGATCGTGATCGAACACAATCTTGAGGTGGTGAAGTGTGCGGACTGGATCATCGATCTCGGACCGGAGGGAGGCGCCGGAGGAGGCAGGATTCTTGCGGAAGGAACCCCGGAGCAGGTCGCAGGCTCGACGGGAAGCCACACCGGACGTTACCTTGCCAAATATTTTCCATCATGATCTGTTCGTTTGTCTTTCTATTGCTTGCCTCGGGTGCCGACAACTTGGCGGCGGCGAAGTCCGCGCTTGAGAACGGGTTGCCATCCGTGGCCGTTGAAAACCTGGAGACTTCCCTTTCCGCAAAGACGGAAAACGAGGCGGTGTTGACTCTGGCAAGAGCCTATGTGGACGATGGAAAGCCAGAGCGGGCTTTGGAATTGTTGAAAACCCATCCGGCCGGGAAGGCCGGAGATTTCTGGCTGGCGCAGGCGTATGCGGCATTGGGGCGTCCGGAGGAGGCTTTGCAGAAATATCGGGAAAGCCGTGGCGAGCCGTCGCTCTCGGAGGAATCTCTTCTTGGGGAAGTGAGGATGTTGAGAAGTTTGGGAAGGAATCAGGAGATGTTGGACACAATGGCCCGCTTTCCTGTGCCGGACTCTTCCCTGTCTGCAAATGCCTTTTCGTTTGAAAAAGCGAGGGCATTGATCGCGCTCCAGCGGCCTCGGGAAGCCAGTCTGGTGCTTGAAGCAGTGGTTCCCGCGGATTCCCGGGAGAAATCCCTGCGGAATTTTCTGATGGCGGAGTCATTGGCCCGCGTGGGGGATGACATGGCGGCCATGGCGCTTTATCGAACGGTGCAGCCCTTGGACGCGGAGATGGCCGTGGACGTGGCCGACGGGATCGCTCTTTCGCTGGTGCGCACCGGACAGTTGCCTGCGGCGGAAAATCTTCTGGAAGAATTCCTTTCCAAGAATCCCGATCTGCCCGGATTGGAGCGGGTGTTTTCAGAATTGGATGCGGTATATGCCGGCCAGCCAACGGCTTCATCGGGAGAACTCAAACGCTGGGCGGACGATCCGGAACCCTCATCCCGGAAGAAGCTTGCGGAGTTTTATCTTGCGCGATTCGAGGCTCGGCTTGGCCGGGAAGACCGGGTTGAAGCTCTTTTGGAGAAGGCCGTGGAGGATTCCGGGAAGGATTCGTTTTCTGATGCGGCAGAGCTTGAACTGGCCCGGCTTCGGTTGAAACAGGGGCGTCCGGGAGAGGCCGCCGCTTTGTTGCCGCCGCGGGGGATTTCGCCCTTGGCGGATTTTCTTCACGGACTGGCCTTGGCGGGGTCGGGCTCGGCCCTCTCCGCCTCGGAATTTTTCCTTTCGGCAGCCACTGAGGAGTCTCTGGCCGAGCCGGCACTTTACAATGCAGCGGTTTGTGAACTGATGGCTGGAAAATCGGATTCTCCGGCCTGCAAACTTCTGGAAGAGAAATTTCCCGGCACTCCGAGGTTGGAAAAGCTCCGTCTTTTGAACGGTTACAGCCTGGCCCGGAAGGGAGATGGCGGAGCCGAGCAGGTTTTTGAAGGTCTTTCCCATGCCGGGGATCCGCGCGTGGCTGCCGCTGCGGAACTGGCCCTGGCCGAATGGAAATATGAGACCGGTGACCGGAGCGGAGCATTGGAGGATTTGCGCCGTGTCTCGACAGCATCCGGAGAGGCGGCGGGAGCCGACGCGCTCGCGGTCTTCTTGGCGGATGACGGGCGTTCCAACGAAGCCGCCATCGCCACAGCTGAAAAATATCTAAAGGAACATCCCGGCACGGCCGCCGAGGCGGAGGTGATGATGAAACTCGGTGAATTGCTTTTCCGGAAGGGGGATTTCGCGGGAGCCCGTGTCCAATTTGAATCCCTTGCAAAGAAGTACCCTGGAACGGCTCTGGAATATCCCGCGCTTTTCCTGGCTGCCCAGTCGGCATCACGTCTCCAGACTTCGGCGGGTATGAATGATGCCATGCTTCTGTTCGAGGAGGTGGCTTCATCGGACAATTCCCTGGCATTGCGGGCGCGGTTCGAACAGGCGGTTCTCCAGAACGTTCTTGGAAAGCCGACCGAAGCGATTGTCATCCTGGACCGGATTGTTGCATCCAATGGGTCTGCGGAGATGAAGTCCGCCGCACTGGTTGAAAAGGGCAAAACCCTTTACGGTCTCGGGGCATCGGATCCCAAATCGTATCGTGCCGCCGTGGATGTCTGGAAGCAGGTTGCGGAGGATCCCGTTTCTGCACCGGAATGGCGCAACCAGGCACTGTCCCGTATGGGGGCCGCCTATGAGAAGTTGGGGGATACGGATTCTGCTGTCGTGGCTTACTATGAGGTCATCAAGGACGGGAAACCCGCTCCGCAGGCTTTCTTTTGGTTTTACAAGGCAGGGTTTGCCGCCGCACGTCTGCTGGAGTCCTCAAAACGCTGGGATCAGGCCATCCGGATCTACGAAATGATTGCGGCAGCAGGCGGGCCAAGGAGTGCCGAAGCTGTGTCGCGCATCAACAAGATCCGTCTGGAAAATTTCCTGTGGGATGAAACCCCGGGCGGATAGGAAGAGTTTTTCTCAGAAAGAGGAGACTCTCTTCCTCCTCGCCAAGCGACGGGACCGGGGGTAGGAGTCGGAGGATGAATCTGCCGAGACGACTCCGCCGACTGCGGCGGACTGAGAATATCCGCCGTTTGGTCCGTGAGACCCACCTTCAGGTCAGCGATCTGATCTGGCCGCTTTTTGTCCATGCGGGAGACTCCCCGGTGCCGGTGGACTCCATGCCGGGGGTGTTTCGGAATTCCCTGGAATCCCTGCTGGGGTGCTGTGAGGAGGCCCGGAAATGGGGGATTCCCGCAGTGGCGATCTTTCCTTCGATCGACTCCGCTCTCAAGGATGCCACCGGCTCTCATGGTCTGGCCAAGGACAATCTTCTCTATCGGGCTGTCCGGGCCGTGAAGGAGAAGTTTCCGGATCTTTTGGTGATCACCGATGTGGCCTTGGATCCCTATACTTCCCACGGACACGACGGACTGCTTTCTCCGGATGGTTCGGAAGTGGACAATGACGCCACGGTTGAGGCACTTTGCCGGTTGGCGGTCTT
>JADHED010000614.1_pt1 | contig 39604 bp, 22 predicted proteins | sample 8952041 | NCBI WGS metagenome assembly JADHED01 (sample SAMN16124423, study PRJNA663239) | bioreactor sludge metagenome | isolation source: sludge (control) | place: India:Bengaluru | collected 2018-09-08 | reverse complement strand
CCCCCTCGTATTCCAATCTCACGCTCCTTGGCATCTCCTGCCTTTTTCTCTTCCTACTCCCACTCTGTCAATCCTTTTCTGCACATATGCACGGACTGACCCTTTTGAATATCGCCAGCAGGTCCCGTGATCAGGCCGCTTTCGTGTGGTTCATTCCGAGCAGGCGCGAGGGTCGTTTTTATTCGTGACTGTTGCCGATCCGGCAGCCGCCGGAGCGGGTCTGTTTGCAAGGCGGGCATTGTCGGCAGAACGCGCGTTGGAGTTCAACCGCCGCGAGTGCTGACGTGGCCCGTGCTCTGCTTTTCGCACGGGACATGACAGCGCGGGCCATCGGAGTTTTGGCTATTTTGCACGCATGCACGGACTGACCCTTTTTACCGCCCTCGCCGGAGGCCTCCGCTTGCGGAGTGCGGCGAGACAAGGCGGCCCTGTGCCTCACCGCTGTTATGCGATGTCATAGCCAGCAGGTCCCGTGATCAGGCCGCTTTCGTGGGGCTCCTTCCGAGCAAGCGCGAGGGTGATTTTATTCGTGACGATGCCGACCTCCGGGCGGGTCTGTTTGCGCGGTGGACTTTACCGGCAGGGCGAGGATGGATGTTCAACCGCCGGGAGCTGTGGCGCGGCTCGTGCCCCGCCTTCCCGCACGAGCCGTGACACTGCGGCGCATCGGAATTTCACGACAATTTGCACACATGCACGGACTGACCCCGAGCGGTTTACGTTGCCTTATCGAGAAAGCGTATAATGAGTTCCGACGCCATCAATCCATTCTTCATTTTCTCGCTTCATAGGAATCTGCGGATAACAGAGAACGAGGCCGACAACGAATTCCTCGAAGGTCAAATCCAAGACGGTAACAATTCGAAACTCATCGACCTCAACCAGATTCCAATCGTCGCCGGAGTCAAACCCGTAAGCGGTTCCCATGCTTTCACTCCCAAAGATCATGACGTCGCCCTTTGCGCCGTTCTCGTAAATCAAACGATCCATGAAGTAGTCTTTTTCCGCGCTTCGTAGCGTCTTCTCGAAAAAGAACGGCTCTCCATCCTGCTGCAGGGAACCGAAGCCGCGCTCAAGCAGGAATTGCCAATAAGACTCGGGACAATGGGGATATTTAGCTCTCTCCCCATCGATCATCTCAGGATTGGCTTTCTGAAGCCTTTCAAACATTGGCTCTAAATCTGGTCGAATCGAATCGAGGAGTTCGAACATAGCGGTCAACGAATCGGAGTTGGAAAAACTGTTTGTGTTGGGCTGCCAACTCCATGGATTCCCCCCTGATGCACTGCACCCCCTTGCGCCGGGTGAATGTTCCACCACTGGTTCGGACCACCATATCGCGTCGGAATGACATGATGAGCCTGCGCACCGGAAGGCCACACTTGGCCAGTGTTAGCCTCCCACTGCGAAATCATTGACCCTCGGCTGGCGCGATACTCAGCTTGCAAGGCTCGATATTGAGCATCGCTAACGGGGACTCTGTGATCGACGGCTCTGACTTGATCGGCAAGCAGCGAGCGCTGATTTCCGGGCACAGTCATTCCGGTGCGGGCCTCGACGTCCCGAAGAATCGCTCTGGCATCTGATGAGACTTGAGTCCACGGTGTCCCCCTTGGGGCCATAACTGGCGCATTCAAAGCAGAATAGAAGCTTCCGGTTAGCCCAAGACCACCACCAAGCACATTCAGCCCTCCGCCAACATAGTCGCCATTGGAAATCTGAACCGCACCCGTACCAACGGAATATCCGGAACGTCCAGCGTTTACGACTTCTAGTCCCTGCCAACTGTAATACGCCGCCTGGGAACCGCCGCGTGCCAGTTGCGCTGTACCAAGAGTTGCCGCTGTGATCAACGATTCCCGGGCAATTGTCGAACTGATCCGACTAAACGTATACTCAGACCCTTGATATTGTCCTGAGTTAGTCCATCCCGCATAATCGCTTCCTCCAAAGCTCAACGTGTTTGCCGTGATCGAAGCCCCTCCTTGAAATCCTTGTGCTCCCCCCGAAAACATTCCCCCCAGCATCAATCCGGCATGGAACGCGCCTGAGTTCGGCGAACTGGACGACACGCTTCCGCTCCATCCGGAGCTGATCCCCTTCCCGAACCTGCCATCGGGGTCGAGGTTGTTGATGGGGTCGCCGGAGGCATAATCGTAGAGGCTCAGGCTCGCCTCATGCCCCAGCGGGTCTGCCGACAGGAACCTCCCGCTTTCCGGATCGTAGGGCCTCATTCCCATGTTGATGAGCCCGGTCACATCCACCCGCTGTCCCCTCCAACCCAGGGTTTGCGGCAACAGAGACGCACTGGTCAGCGCGGGGATCGTTCCCGTCGCTTCCTCTCCGTAGCTGTTGTATTGTGCTCCACTCCATTGCGTCACTCCTCCGCTGATGCGTCCCTGCACATGCCCAAAGTGGTCGCTGATGAATGGTGTCACCGTGCTGTTGGATTCTTCGACGGTGGCCAGCAGACCTCCCATTCCCTGGGAGGCTCCGTAGGCCCCGCTCTCGAAGTCTCCTCCGTAGAGCTTCCAGATGCGGTTTCCATCCACCGAGAGCCCCACTTCCAGGAACTCCACTTCCGGATCGTGGTAGCTCTCGATGATCCGCGGGCTTCCGCCGGCCACCCCGGCGGTGACCACCTGCTCGGTCGTGCGAATACGCCTCCCCAGGCCATCGTAGAGCGCGGTGAAATCGAATCCGGTGTTCGCCCCATCGCGTTGCGCCAGCTTCACCAAGCGGCCAAAACCGTCCCAGGTCAGTGTTTGGTCTTTGTAACCCGCATCGACCACTCCGCGATGGGTTTGATTGCCCATGGCATCGTAGTCGCTGTTCCACAGATTCAGGTTGTTGGCGGGGGACATCTTCCCTTCCATCGTACCCCGTCCGTATTCATCCGTGTTCCAAATGTACCAGGAACCCTGTTCCCATTCGTCAGGCCCGGAATTGGTGGTTTGCCGCTTGGCGGCCAGCCTCACGCCCAGGCCTGTGCCTGCGAATCCGTAGTCCGGATCAAATCCATAGGTCCAGTTCAATGTATTGGCATCGGAGTATTCGCTCCATTCGTTGAGGAGTTGTCCGCGGCCGTTGTAGATGTATTCGGAGGAAATCCCCTGTGTTGAACTCCCCGCGCGAACCCCGCTGTAGGTCGCCAGCTTTCCGTCCGGCTGCCAGGAGAGGGATTCTGTGTAAACCGTATTGCCACCGAAGGTGGTCTGGCGGGTGGCGGGCCGCCCGTTCTCGTCGCGCTGGGTAATCCCCATCGTGAGTCCCGCTCCGGTGCGGGAGGTGAGCAGTCCCTCCAGGCCATAGGTGAAGGCGAAGGCGGTGCTGCCGGTGGATGTTCCGGAGAGAAGCCCGTCGGGCCGGTGAGTGAAATTGCGGCTGCGGCCCGTGCCATTTCCCTGGGCGGCGGGCAGGAAATCGAGACTTGTGCGCCGCCGGGCGGCGTCGAAGCCCTGTGCAAACTCGCTCACAAGGATTCCCGCAACTTTCACTCGTTCCTTGAAGATGTCCCCATAGGCGTCGAAGTCGCGTTCCACACGGACAGCCGGGCCGAAAGGCGAACCTCCGGTATAGGTCTGCTCCACGGCGGTGAGAAGACCGCGCGGATCGTATTCCTTGGAAAGGAGCATGTTGTGCGCCGGTTGCGAACCGGCAACCGTGACGCTCACATTCCTCTGGAAGTCGTCATAGCCGTAGGTCTTGACGACTCCCAGGGCGTCCGTGGCGGTCTGGAGCAATCCCACATTGGTCCCGGCGGTGAAGTAGCCATAGGTCATCTGCCGGGTGTCACCCGTTCCCTGCAGCTTCGAGGTGAGAGGCCGGGAGGCCGTGTCGTAGGTGCGGATTTCCCTGGTGTTTCCAGGCATGGAGCGTTCCAGCACGTTGCCTGCGGCATCAAGCGTGAGCCCGATCTCCGCTCCGCCGGGCAGCGTCGTCTTTGCAAGCCGGTTGGCGGCATCGTATTCCCACTTGGTGATGTTGCCAAGTTCATCGCGGCTTTCGACGGCATTGCCGACCGCGTCACGAATGGTGACGGATGTTCCTCCATCGGGATGACGCACGGCCAGCACGGCACCGGAAGGATCGGTCCATGTGGTGGTGCGGTAGGGAGCGAGCGCTGCTCCCTCAATCTTCGTCACCGCATGGTGGTCGGCGGAATATTCGTAAGCCGTTCGGCGGATCACGGAGCCATGGATGTCCTTCGTTTCTGTGGAAATCGTGCGCCCTTCGGCATCGGTGGTCGTGACCACCGATTCGTTGAGGGCATTCTTCACCACGGTCACTTTGCCTGCGGCGTCGTAAGTGGATGCGGTGGAGAGACCGGCTGGCCCCCACTTCGCCTTGACCCGGTCGAGGGCATCGAACCAAGCGGTGAAGGTGTTGCCTCCGGCATCTGTGGCGGAGACCATGTTGCCGCGGCGGTCGTGAACCTCGCTTTCCTCGGCCAGCGTGGTTCCCCCGGCATTGCGAAGAGTACGGGTCACCGTGCGGGCGGCGTCATCGTAGGCAATGTCCCGAAAACTCCCGTTGGGAAGAATCTCCTTCACGGGTCGACCGAGAAGATCGTATCTCCAACCAAGGATCGTGCCATCCGGGTTCTGCCGATAACGGGGCTTCCCTGTAGCTGTATAAAGAACAGTGGTCACTCCACCCAACGGATTTGTTGCCGTGGCCACCTCCCCGCCGGGTTCGTAGGTCCAGGACTCCGATGACACCACCGGCCCGGACGAACCTCCGGTATGCACGGCGCGGGAAAGCATCTGTCCCACCTTGTCATAGGTCATTGTCGTGGTATTGCGGCGCGGGTCGAGAACCTCTGTCATGTTCCCGTATTTGTCGTGGGTGAATTTGATGGTGGCGACGAAGTCGTCGAGTCCGGCGATCTCCGTGACACCCGAACCGTCGGCATTTGCCTGCGACCGCCAGACGAGTTTTTCCTTCGGGCGTCCACCGCCATCATACGTGGTATAAACGTAGTCTTCGGGGTAGTAGCGCGGGCCGTCGACCCACTCGATTTCGCCGTTCTTGTTGAAGTAACGGTATTCCCAGGAGACCAGTTTGCCGGTTTCATCCTGAATTTCCGTCCAGATGCGGTTGCCCAGGCCATCGTAGGCGTACCCCTTCGAGCGTCCGAGCGCATCCGTTTCCCGCACCAGTTCGCCCCGCAGGTTGTAATCCAGAGTTCGCACCACGGCGGGATCTTCCGTGCCGGTGAGGCGTTTTTCGGATGTGGCGAAGCCCTGGCTGTTGTTTGTGAACTGCGTGGTGGACTCGTCCGGAGTTCCTGCGGCGGTCTTTGTCTCCTTGAGCAGCCCGTAGGCGCTGGTGGTGCCTCCCGCAATGTTCTCGTAGGTGTTGCGTGTCTCGGAGAGAAGCGTGCTTCCGGCATAATCGCGAATGGCGGTCGCCAGCCACGGCTGCCCGGCATCGCCATAAACAAACTCGCGTTTGCGCGCGCTTCCAGCCATCTCCGTCGGCGTGGTCACCTCAACCGGCAGACCCCGGTCATTGTAGGTGATCGTGGTCGTGGCGGTGTCGCTGACTCCATCCCCGGTGAGGTCGCCCGTCACCTTCTTCTGCGTGACATTGCCGCGAATATCGTATTGGAACTCGGTGATGAGCCCGCGCTTGTCGACAAGCTTCTTGATGCTGCGCTTGTAGCCGGTCTGGCTTGCCTCGCTGTCCGGGTACCACTCGCGGGTGACCGCCTGGTTGAGCTGGTCCTTGATCGCAGTGATGAGCGACGTGGTGTATTCGTAACGCATCTTGTTGGCCAAGCCGTCTTCCACCTCGGTGGCTCCGGTGTAGCTTCCATCCGCGTTCTTCGTGTTGGTGTAAACAAACTTCGCATTGGTCACCGGCACGGCGTTGCCACCGACAACGGCCTGCTGCTCTTTGATCCGCCGGTCGTTCGGGGCAATATCGTAGGTATTGACGAGAATGCGCCCCTCGGGCTTGAGTTCCTTCTCGATGAGGTGGGTGGAAGTCCACACGGTCTTGCCACTTTCCGTGCTCTGGGTGAGCTTGTAATCGTAGCCGATCGTCGAACCGTCCGCGAGCGTGACTTTCCGCAGATCGCCCTGGTCGTCGAAACTGTAATAAACGTGGCGTCCGTCGCCGGAATAGGCCTCAACCATATGACGGTAGGAATCGTACACAAAGCCCAGGAAATTCCCGTTGCTTGCGACGACGCGGGTCATCTCCCCGTATTCCGGAGTCCCTGCGGTTTCCCCGAAGGTGAAGGAGAGCGAGTTGCCGCGATTGTCCTCCCACTTTTCCAGGTAAGGCCGGCGGCGGTCGAGGGTCAGGGCCGTGCTGTTTCCGCTGGCGGGGTAGGTCAGCGGAAATTCCCGTTCACGGAATGTCCGCACGCTGCCATCCGCAGTGGTCAGCCTGTAATAAATGTCCGCGCTCTCCACCGAACGCACAATCTGGGCATTGAAAGGATTGTTGGGACCGCCGATCTCCTCTTCGTTCCGCAGGTTGCAAAGCCCGGGGTTTGCCTCCGTGGTCGGCCGCCACTCGTCCGTTGCTCCCACACGCACATAGGCAACCACCGAACCGTCCTCATCGGCCGCATAGATTTTATTGGTGTCCTCCGTGACCACAAGGTAGGGCACGATGGAGGGCTTCCAGCCATAACCCAGCGACGTCAATGCCGTGCTCTGGCTGTCGTAGTTGCGTCGCAATTCGAGAGGAATCGGGCCTGGCAGCGTCAGATCCGTATGGTCCACATAGAAGGCACCGGTGATGACATTCACCGGATCGCCAACAAAGTGAATGCCGGAAGACGCCCAGCTGGAACCGCCGGTCATCCCTCTGTTGACTGTTGCCTGAAGCACCGAGCTGAAGGTGGCGCTGCTCGACCAATTGCTGGAACTGAGACTGAGGCCAAGCACGCTGCTGCTTGTCTGACCAAACCACGATTGGGTTGAATTCAGATTATACGGCGTGCTGGTCGCATAATTGACAAACCCTCCAAGCCCCGAGTTGGAAAAACTCCAGGAGGTGGATGGCGTGTAACTGCTGCTGGAACCCGGGCTGCCCGAGAGACTGAATTTGACGTAATTGCTGGAAGTCAGGGAAACGCTGTAGTCCGGCAGGCTGAAACTGGAGACCGCTCCATAGTTGCTATTGAAGTGGTTGTATTGTGTTCTTCCAGCCCCGCCATTTTGAATGAGGCCGCTGGAGGTGGAACGATTGGGACCGATGAGCGCCGCAGCGCTTAACGGCGAATAGATCAACGCCCCCACTCCCTTGTAATCCCCATTTGCCCCTGTGACATGCCCCGGCGTCAAATAGACCTTTGTCCATGGAGCCATGGGGTTCGGCGTGCCATCGGACTGTACAAAAAGAGGCTTGATCCTGGTGTTCCAGAAATCCGCTTCGCTCGGGTTCGCGCCAGTGAAAAGAGATTCGAACTGTGTATAATTGCTGGCTGTGGCCTCCTTGATGGCAGCCGCTCCGGCAATATGCAGCAGCTTGATCGTGGAGATGGAATCCGAATCTCCAAAGAATTGATTCAAAGAAAAATGCTCCTGTGCGGAAAGTTCGGCAAACGTCAGCACCAGAAAATTATTTTCATTCAACAGCTCGGATGGAGCGCCACTATCGAGTCTTGCCGTATCATTGCCAATGGCTCCCAATTGATGAAATGGCATATCCACATATGGCTGCACCAAGGAAATGGATCCATTGGGCAGTGTGCCATTGGCGGTACGTTTGGCAACAAGCATACCAAGGCCGGCACCCAGCCAGTGGTTTGAGATGGCCTTGTGAAGCCGGGCCAATTCTTCGCGACTTTCTGAAAGTCGATGAAAATAGTTCAACCCCACCATCTGGGCAACTCCGCCAAGATAAACATCCTCATCTTGTGAAGACGCTGAACTCGGATTCAGGCGCACAGCATCCTGAACCGCCTGCAACTCTCTGTAATGCGGCTCAATCTTGCGACCAGTTACCCTGCCCAAGTCGATTACTATGGCTCCCATATCTCCCTGCCTCATTGGACTGTCAAATGTCGTACTTTCAGGCTCCGACAATCCCAAATAGTTTTCCCATCGGCTGGCTGAACTGACTCCGTTATATTGGTGGAAGGCCTGCCAAAAGCGTCGGTTCATGTTAAATGTCACTGACACATTGTAAGTCAGGTCGTTTGCGACCGTCAGCCCCACCGATTTGGTCTGTTTGCGGGCCAATGTCGCGAATGTCTCGCTGACAAAGTCTCCTGTACTGGTGATACCCGGACGAAATGGCTCCATCACGAGATTCAGGTAAAGATTGCTTGCCGTGGTCCGGGTGAATTTCACGAGCAACCTGCGATCCAGAATATCCATCAGGGGCATGTCGCTGGTTGTAATGTTTCTTGTGGGTGTCTGAACGCTCTTGGCCACCACCTTCACGGTGTCAAACAAGCCGGAAACGGAGTTGAGCAATGCCACCCCTGTGGCAGTGCCCTCCACCTCAAACGGCGTCGGCATTTCATTGAAACTGGCATAGTTGATCTTCCGGTAACGCACCTGCATGCCGATGTCATCAAAGCTGATGTCCGGATGATTTGTAGCAAGCTGCTTTTTGAGATATTCAACAAAGAGCGTGCGCGGAGTATCATCATCTTTTTTCAAAGAAAGAATCGAGGAATCTCCCATGATGTATTTGCGCAGCCAAGAAGGTCCGTTGTCAAAACCAGCCGGCATAAACTCATAAGGATTGTATCCCTCGATAATTTCGACATCTTTCATCCACGGGAAAATGTGCACCCATTTGTTGTCCACATAAGCGGCGACCCACGGCCAATTGACCGGAATAAGAGTTGGTTGGTTGCCTGGAGTGATTCCCTGAACATTCCCGGAACTATCCATCACTCCCCGAATTTGGAAACCCAGCACACTGCTCAGGCGAACATCAAGCATCTTCATCGCGTTGCGCTCAGGGATCACATAGGCTGCCGGAATGCCCGATTTGCGGAGCATATAGACCAACAAGGCGGCTTGTTCCCACGGGGAGCCCTGTCCCTCCAAATAAGTGGAATAGGCATTTCTCTTCATGCCCGGAGCAAAAATCGCCTCTTCTGTCATGTCCGGAGCTGATGTTGCTGTTGCCGCTTCCGGATAGCCAAGCGCATCCGTCAACCGGATTTCATTGATCACATAGTTGGCTATGGAAAGTGCTTTCTGGGAAGCACTCAAGCCACCGGAGAGATTCTCCACCACGGCGTCAAGATTGGGGTGAATCCGTAATTCCTCAGAAGTATCCAAAGCCAAATATCCGCTGGGATCTCCAAGCGTGGCCGCAATATCGGTTGTGCGTTTGTTGAGAAGTTCCGGAACAGACTTGCCTGCATAATGGGAAGGCATTGGTTCGCCGAAAAACTGAGGACGGATCAGCACATCCGCACGCCACGGCGGAACATCATCAAATGACATGGTATAAAGCGTGACTCGCTCAGGAGCTGTCTGAGAGTCATTCAGCGCCATCCAGCATTGAGGCGTCCCCTGGCAAAGCCCCAAACTCTCAACAACGAAGTAATAATCATCGTTCGCTGCACGGTGCTTGAGAATCAGGCCGCTTCGCCTGTCGATCACTGTTCCATTGGCATCCACCTGATTTGTTACTCCAAATGCTTCGGGAAATTCGACACGCTGGATCTCCGTTGTCAGCCCTGTCGTTCCATCGATAAAACTCGCCCGGTATCCGGCATTGACAAAATTCTGCCAAGCTTGCTGTTCTTGAGAGCTCTGAGGGTTAGGACGCGGGACGTTGATGACAGACTGAGAGGCAACTCCCATGTCACTCTTGCGCAGGGCTGTGATGAAAATCTGATAATTCCCAACAGCTCCCCCACCAAGATTGATGCTGTAGTTAAAAAGAGATCCTGAACTGACGCCAAAACGGTAGGATCGTCCCACATACATCGGACTTCCCCCTGCCTCCGAACCAAAGGCAGCAATCGGATTTTGAAATTGAAGCGGGTAAGAAGCAGTCGTTCCATCAACAACAAGGTGCCTTCTCACAGGCCGGGCCATTTGCAAAAACCAAGGTGTCGTATTCGGATACAAGGCATGGTTGTCCCCCATGGGCTCCAGCGCTTTTCCTTCCTGAAAGTCCAAGGGAATCACAAAGGACCGGTAATTCTGATTCTCCCCGCTCCCCAGCGAGTACCTTTTGGTCAAAGGATCTTCCTCCGGCACATTGACAACCAAAGTCTGCGTTGCCGTCGCGGAGCTGCCATAGTTGTCATAAGCCACTGCGGAAACGGAATAGTTTCCTGCGGGAACACCGCTCCAGTTGAATGTCCACGGAGCTGTTGTCGCTGTTCCAAGCAGTGTGCTGCCGTTGTAGAAATCCACCCGGGAAACAGCTCCATCGGGATCGGAAGCAGCGGCTGTCAATGTCACATCGGCCGGAACCTGCGTGTAGGGACCGCCAGCGCCCAGAGAAACCGAAGGTGCCTGATTGGCCTGCCCCACCACATTGGAGGCCGTGGCGTATTTCGTTGTCGTCACTCCTCCATTGCCCAACTGCCCATCGGCATTGTAGCCGAAGGTGTAAAGGGTTCCGTCTTCGCACAAGGCCAGGCTGAACCCATATCCATAAGTGGCATCGTAGGTTCCCCCGGCGGCAATATACACCACGTGATCCAGATAGCTCCCGTCCGCCAGTTTCACCCGGTCCGCCAATCCGCGATTGCTTGTTCCCCCATCACCCAACTGCCCATACCCATTGTCCCCCCAGCTCCATACATTCCCGTTTTCATCCAAGGCCAGACTGTGCTGCGATCCCGCCGCCACCTGCACAATCTTGTCAAGGTTTCCCCCTCCCACCTTTTGCACCTGGACCGGATAAACCACGTCTGCCGCAGAAACCACTCCGTTGCCCAGACGCCCATAAGTTTGCAAGCCCCAGCACCAGACTGTTCCCTCTTCTGTTGCACTGTTTCTCAACGCCACCACATGCTCGAATCCCGCGGATATATCCACCACATCTCCCAAATACTCCTCCGGCGTGTTCCCGTTGAGTTTCACCTTCCCCGCCCGGTTCTTGGCCGAGGATGTCCCATCTCCCAACTGTCCGGAAGTATTGTACCCCCAACTCCACACCTGCCCGTTTGTTCCCCGCGCCACCGCAAAGCGCCCTCCCGCTGCCACCTGTGCAATACCCGTCAAGGCCGGGTTCCCCGCATCCTGTGTCGTCACCGCTTGTGCATAGAGCTGGTTGCCCGTCGTGTTTCCATTTCCCAACCGTCCATCGGTCTGCAATCCCCAACTCCATGCATTCCCGGCACCATCCACTGCCACCGAAAAGGAAATCCCTCCGTCCACTCCCCTCACATTTGAAAGAAAATCTCCGGCTGTTGCGCTTTTCAGAACCTTCTGCGCATAAGCCGATGGCGTCGTCGTGTTGTTCTGCCCCAACTGCCCGTAAGTGTTGATTCCAAAGGCCCAGGCATATCCGGCTTCATCTATGGCCAGCGTGTGCAACTCTCCTCCTGCCACAAACACCGCATCCGAAAATGCCGTCCCCGGCGCAGGACCCTTCAGACAACCCACCGGATTGGGAACATCCAATGTCGCCGTCAGCCCATTGCCCAACTGCCCGCTGGCCTGTGCCCCCCACGCGCTCAACTTCCCGTTGGACTTCACCGCAAACGCACTCTTCGTCCCAGCTCCCACCATCCCGGTAATTCGGTAGGTTTCAGTCGCAATCGCACTTGCATGCCCCTGCGAATCCCATGCCCGCGCCTTCAAAGTCAAATTGCGCCCCAAAACAATCGTTCCACCATTGGTGACTTCCGGATCATTCCCTGTCGGATCCTGCCCATCTGTGGTATAATGGATGGTCACTCCCGGCGTCGGGCAACTGACCTGAACAGATACTTCCCGAACGGAATCTGCCGCGTCCGGTTGGAAAACCGGCTTTTGGACAACGGCCTCATTCTGAATAACCATAACCGCAGCAGCTGACTCTCCGACCTTATAGTTTGAGCCGGCAACCACGGTAAGAACAACTGTCTCGTCTCCTTCTTCCACAGCATCGGCGGCAGGTTGGACATTCACATCCACAAATCCGGCAACCGGAATCACAACACTGGCAGGCAGCGCCGTGAAATCCTCTCCCGCAGCAGCTGTGCCGCTTGTTGCAACATTCACGGTCAGGGGGGCGGACAGACTTCCATTGAGAACGGAAATCCGGAATTTTCCCGGTGTTGGGGAATTCTCAGAAATCGCAGCGTCCACAGAACCGACTCCCACCAGAGGATTGCTGATTTCCACGGTTGTCTGGCTGACGGTGCTGGCTCCGTAATTGTCATAGGCAACAGTTTTCACTGTATAAGTTCCCGCCGCCACATTCTGCCATGTGTATTGGTAAGGAGCCGAAGATACGGAGGAAAGAAGCTGGTCTCCGTTGTAAAAATCCACTTTGGCGATGTTTCCATCTCCATCACTGGCCGTTGCCTGAAGCTGGACATTGGTGGGTCCCATCACGGAATCCGGAGTTGCTGTCAGTGCCGTGGCAGGAGGCAGATTGCCAACGCCGACGACATTGGAGGCCGTGGCGTATTTCGTTGTCGTCACTCCTCCATTGCCCAACTGTCCATCGGCATTGTAGCCGAAGGTGTAAAGAGTTCCGTCCTCGCACAAGGCCAGGCTGAACCCATATCCATAAGTGGCATCGTAGGTTCCCCCGGCGGCAATATACACCACGTGATCCAGATAGCTCCCGTCCGCCAGTTTCACCCGGTCCGCCAATCCGCGATTGCTTGTTCCCCCATCACCCAACTGCCCATACCCATTGTCCCCCCAGCTCCATACATTCCCGTTTTCATCCAAGGCCAGACTGTGCTGCGATCCCGCCGCCACCTGCACAATCTTGTCAAGGTTTCCCCCTCCCACCTTTTGCACCTGGACCGGATAAACCACGTCTGCCGCAGAAACCACTCCGTTGCCCAGACGCCCATAAGTTTGCAAGCCCCAGCACCAGACTGTTCCCTCTTCTGTTGCACTGTTTCTCAACGCCACCACATGCTCGAATCCCGCGGATATATCCACCACATCTCCCAAATACTCCTCCGGCGTGTTCCCGTTGAGTTTCACCTTCCCCGCCCGGTTCTTGGCCGAGGATGTCCCATCTCCCAACTGTCCGGAAGTATTGTACCCCCAACTCCACACCTGCCCGTTTGTTCCCCGCGCCACCGCAAAGCGCCCTCCCGCTGCCACCTGTGCAATACCCGTCAAGGCCGGGTTCCCCGCATCCTGTGTCGTCACCGCTTGTGCATAGAGCTGGTTGCCCGTCGTGTTTCCATTTCCCAACCGTCCATCGGTCTGCAATCCCCAACTCCATGCATTCCCGGCACCATCCACTGCCACCGAAAAGGAAATCCCTCCGTCCACTCCCCTCACATTTGAAAGAAAATCTCCGGCTGTTGCGCTTTTCAGAACCTTCTGCGCATAAGCCGATGGCGTCGTCGTGTTGTTCTGCCCCAACTGCCCGTAAGTGTTGATTCCAAAGGCCCAGGCATATCCGGCTTCATCTATGGCCAGCGTGTGCAACTCTCCTCCTGCCACAAACACCGCATCCGAAAATGCCGTCCCCGGCGCAGGACCCTTCAGACAACCCACCGGATTGGGAACATCCAATGTCGCCGTCAGCCCATTGCCCAACTGCCCGCTGGCCTGTGCCCCCCACGCGCTCAACTTCCCGTTGGACTTCACCGCAAACGCACTCTTCGTCCCAGCTCCCACCATCCCGGTAATTCGGTAGTCCCCCGCCACAACAGGGCTGTAGTTCCCCTGTGCGTCCCATGCCCGGGCTTTCAACGTGAGATTTCTTCCCACGACAACCGTTCCGCCGCTTGCAATGTCGGGATCTCCGGGAGTGGGATCCGTCCCATTTGTCGTATAACGAATGACAGATGCCGCCGGAGCAGAAATCTGCACATTCAAAATGCGGATGGAATCACTTTGCGTAGGGGAAAGAACTGGCGCATCAACAGCCAATGCGTACTGGGAAAAAACCGCAAAAAATGCCGACAGAACTGGAAGTATCTTCTTCATGACAATGAATGTGGAAAACTCCCGAAGGGGTACCGAATATTGAACTTATGGCAACGCTTTTTTTATGAAAAATTCGTCGCATTCAGTTCATATTCAATGAATAACGATACGTGAATTTACGTAGTTTTATTTTCTTATTCAATCATTTCAAACATGTTACATAACACGTGCTTTTCACGCGGAGCCTGGCCTGCCTTCGTGAAACCACTCCAAAAAAATACGTCTTCCCGCCTACTTCCAATCCAGCGAGCGGAGGCTGTGGGCGACTTCTTCGACGTTGGCGCGGGTATTGAAGGAGGAGATCCGAAAACAACTTTCTCCGTCGGTGCGAACCCGCTGCCGGATTTGAGCTCCTGCGGCATAAAAAAACGACTGAAAAATTGGCGCTTTTTGCACCATCCTGAACTTACTTTCTGGATTGTCCTCCTCAGAAGCGGAGGCTTCACTATTGACACCGGGATTCATGTCCTGTTTTCGCGGATTGAAAGCTTCTTCTCCGGAATCGTTCCTCCCGGAATTGGTGAATCCATCCTTTCATTATCAAGTGATTGCAAAATTTTGTCGCCCGGCTTTCCAAAATGCGATGCCTCAAAGATTTGGGATAAATTGTTAAATATTTGCATGCAAACTATATAAAAATAGTTGCGAAACCTCTGCGCCTCCTTCATGTTTGGCGCACTTCATCACATGAATCGATTCCCCCTTGTTTGCATATTGCCGATTGCCATCGGCTGCTGCCTGTTGCCTGCCTCTGCGGCCATCACCACTGTCACTGCGGGTGTCCCGTTGATTCTCCAAGCAAGTGAGGGCGGGCGGCAGGAAATGGTTTATTATGTGTGGCAGACCGGAGACGGACGGCTCGTGCCGACGTCGCGGGGATTTGCGGAAGCGGTGGCTCCGGTGGATCTCACGTGGTGGAAGCCGGGCACCTATCAAACCTCCTGGCAGGCTGTCGGAACGTCCGGCTGGACAAGTGATGTGAAGCTCGCGCCTCAGATCACGGTTACGGACTCCCCTTCCACTCCTCCCCCCGCGATTCCTCTCCTGCAAGTCACGGCGAATCCCGGATTGGGAGAAATTTCCATCGACGCGCAAGGGGAACTCTCCTGGACGGGCATCACACAGAAGGAGGAATTCCTTCCCTCCTCGCTGACTCTCCCTCTCGGGAAAGAAAATGCCGGGAAGTCCCCCTACCGGATCGACTGGCTGGTCCTCACGGCACCAAGGGGCGAAGGAAAAAATCCCCTGCCCTTCCCACGACATTTCCTCATCGAGTCGGCGATTTCCCCCTCGGGTCCGTGGTATCCGGTGGCGAGCGCGGAATTTCCTTTTTTCCCGGACCCAAAAAACAACGAAGTCTGGATCCCTCTGCGCGGCCTCGTCGCGGGTTCGCTGCGAATCGTGGTTCCGCGCGGCAATCCTCTCCCCGGTGGCGACTTCGGCTGGTCGCTGGGCTCGGTGCGGGTGCTGGGCGGGGACGCGGCGAAGTTCGGCCTCGGCAATGCGCAGACGAATGACATCGCGGCATGGAACAACCTCTGGCTGAACTACGGTGTCTCCGCGAACGAAGTCCATCAGAAGTTCGACCCCTGGTGGGAGACAAACCGCCCGTTGGATGGCGGCATGGTCTGCATCCCGAGTTGCGAATGGCTGGGTTGGGGTGCGCTGAAGCTCAGTTGGCTGGACGATCCGGTGCTGAACAACCGCCTTGAATCCTACATCGCGGGCAATCCGGTCGGTCCGGATGGCTACGTGTGGGCCGCGCCCGGCTCCGAGAAGCACCTCGGCCACTCACGGCACAACGACTACAACGCGATTTACCCGATGGCCGTCGCCCACCACTACCTTATGCGGCGAGATCCGGCTTTTCTGGAAATGAAAGATCCGCTCACGGGCGAAAGCGTGCTCTCGAAAGCCCGCCGTGCGATGGATTACCAGTTGGATGTGCTCGACGGACGCAACGGACTCATCATCACGAAGGACCCGGAAAATGACGGCACGTCCACCAGCAAAGGCAGCAACTACTGGGACTTCTGGCTCTTCGGCTACAAGGACGCCTTTGGCACGGCCTACTTCTACGAGTCGCTCAAGGTCATGGCGGAGTTGGAATCCGCCCTCGGCAATGAAAAGCGCGCCGCAGAACTCCTTGCCATACGTCCGAGGGTTCGCGAGGCTTTCAACGCGGCTTTCTGGGATGAAAAAGCGGGACGTTACATCGGCTGGATCGACGCGAATGGCAAACGCCAGGACTTTGGCTTTACTGCCGTGAATGTGATGGCGCTCGCCCACGGGCTTGCGGACAGGGACCGCGCGGAGCGTGTCCTCACATGGCTCGACGGCGAACGCACGGTGGAGGGGGATGACTCGACCGGGAAGGACATCTACGTCTTCGGCTTCGCACCGAGGACCAATACCGTGGAGGCCCGGCGCGGATCGCCCCCTCCGGTCAATACCTGGAATGGAGTTGTGAGCATCGAACCGGGCGGCAACGGGGCATACGGAACACAGATTCAAAATGGCGGCGCCATTTTCTTCCCGTCCTACTACGACCTGCATGCACGGCAGGTGGCACGCGGACCGGAAGATGTCCTCCGTCGCTGGCGCGGGATCGAGCAGGAATTCACCAAGGACCAGCTCTGCCGCGATCCTTCGACCAACTTCGGCTTCTGCGAGATCGTGGGCATCACCCGCGAATTTCCGGAGTCGGGCCTCGTCCCTTATTATTTCGTGGACGGGCTCATGGGGATCAGTCCGGTGGCAAAGGGCCTGCGGATCGCTCCGCAACTCCCGGAAGCATGGCCTTCGGCCACGGTGCGCGATTTTTACTTCGCGGGGAAAAATTACACCATCACCGCCGACACAAAAGCCGCGGAGCCGGTCGTCCGGGACACCTCCATCACCGTTCCGGCCTCGGGCAGATGGCTTCTCACGTTGGATGGCAGAGTTCTCCCCGAGGAAAAAACAACCGAAACCCCTTGAAATGAACCCCTTTCTTTTCTCTTTCTTCTTTCTCCTCGCGGTGGCTTGCACGGCCTGCGCCGGCGAATCCCGCGTCGTCTATCACGAGACCTTTCCCGACTTCCGCGATCCGGGCCACTACACCCGGATCGCCGAAGGGTGCAAGGACTGGAAAATTCTCACGGATCCGGATGGCACGCGTTTCCTGCGGGTGACGGTCGCGCCGGTTCCGGGACACCTCCGCGCACTCATCCTCTGGGATCTCGTCCCCGTCCAGTTCAACCGCTTTTCGATCGAAGTCCGTGCCAACGGGACGGATGGCGCACCGGTCTATTTCAGCAGCGCAGCGATGGAACGCGACGGCTCGAGTTTTATTTTCAAATCCCATGGGGAAACCGGCTCGGGCACAAAACGGCTGCCACTGCCGTCGGATGGCTCGTGGACCCGCTGCGAAGCCGCCATCCCGGCGGACCTGAAAGCAATCCATGTGAAAGGCAAGGAAATCTCCCCCTTCGTTCACGGCCAGGGAGATGCTCTCACCTCATGGGAAGGCTTGGATTTTTCAAACCGTGGGTTTGTGAATCTCTTCCTCCACCCAGAGGTTCCGCCCGGATCTCCCCTGATCGGCAAGACGTTCACTCTGGACTTCCGCCTGTTGGAACTCCGGAATGACGAGCCTTCAACCGCTTCACAAAAAAACAACCCCACTCCCCACGGAAAATGAAAAACCTCCTCCTCGCTTCCCTCTGCACTCTGTCCCTCCTGCCTGCGGCGCGGGCGGCAGATTCTCTTCCGAATGTTGTTCTCATTCTGGTGGATGATCTGGGCTATGCGGATATCGGCGTGCACGGCAGCAAAGAAATCGCCACCCCGAACATCGACTCCATCGCATTGGATGGAGTGCGCTTCACGAGCGGCTATGTCACCGCCCCGCTCTGTGCCCCTTCCCGCGCGGGCATCCTCTCCGGACGCTGGCAGAACCACTTCGGCTTCGAATACAACCCCGAACCGGGTGTCGCATGGGGCCTGCCCGCGAGCCAGAAGACGATCGCGGAGCGCCTCAAGCCTCTGGGCTACTCCACGGGTATTTTTGGAAAATGGCACCAGGGCGAGACTCCGGAGTTCCACCCGCTCAAGCGCGGCTTCGACGAGTTCTACGGCTTCCTCTCCGCCATGCATTCCTACTTCCAGTCGGATGATGGCAAGTGGGGAAAAATCTATCGTGGCACGGAACCTGTCGAACTCGACAAGTATTTCACCCAAGCGGTCGCGGACGAGAGCGTCAGCTTTATCGACCGCCACAAGGACAAACCGTTTTTCCTCTACGCCGCTTTCAACGCCCCCCACATTCCGGGACAGGTTCCCGACGAATACCTGGCCCAGATCCCGGACACGATCGCGGACCCCGCACGCCGCATTTACCTTGCCATGGTGCGCTCGCTGGATGACGGCGTCGGCTCGATCCTTGCCGCGCTCCACAAGAACGGGCTCGATAAAAAGACCCTTGTTATTTTCCTCAGCGACAACGGCGGCTCTCTCCTCGCCGGCGCCGCCGCCAACTCCGCAAACAACCATCCTTTGCGCGGAGGCAAAGCGGAACTCTGGGAAGGCGGCATCCGTGTTCCCTTCCTCATGCGCTGGACGGATCACATCCCCGCGGGCCGCGTGCTGGACGACCCGGTCATCGGCCTCGACATCCTCCCCAGCCTCCTGTCTCTGGCGGGCGCTCCGGCGGACCCCACGCTGGATGGCGTGAACATTCTCCCCTGGGTCGAGGGCAAGGATCCGGTCCCGGCGGACCGCAAACCCTTCTTCTGGAAATTCTACGGACGCGTGGCCGTCCGCGACGGCAACCTGAAAATGATCCGCCCGGATGATGGCAAAAATCTCGAGCTCTACGACATGACGAAGGATATTTCCGAAACAAAGGATATCGCTCCCTCGAACCCCGAGCGCACGGCCTCGCTGAAGGCCGAATACGACGAATGGGAAAAATTGAATCCCCGGCCGCTCGACAAAACCGGGGACTCCGCCAAATAAAAACGTCCCTTCCATTCCTTCTGGCCGCTCTCGGCACGGTCTTCCTCCCTCCCGCCGCAAGCGCGGCGGCAGCGGAGCTTCCGAATATCGTCCTCATCGTCGCCGACGATCTCGGCTATGCGGACCTCGGTGTCCACGGCTGCACGGACATCGCCACGCCGAACATGGATTCCATCGCGAAGGATGGCGTCCGCTTCACAAACGGCTACGTCAGCGGACCGGTCTGCGCCCCCTCCCGCGCGGGTTTCCTCACCGGTCGCTGGCAGGACCGCTTCGGCTTCGAGGACAACCCGCTGCCGGGCTGCAAATGGGGACTGCCGCTCACGGAAAAAACCATCGCGGAACAACTCAAGCCTTTCGGCTACGCGACGGCCATTTTTGGAAAATGGCACATGGGCGAAGCTTCGGAATTCCAACCGACGAACCGCGGCTTCGACGAGTTCTACGGCTTCCTCTCGGGCATGCATTCCTACCTTCATGCCGAGGACCCCGAGTGGGGAAAAATCTACCGCGGCACCGGGCCCGCTCCTCTGGACAAATACCTCACCTTCGCGATCGCGGACGAAAGCGTCCGCTTCATCGACCGCCACAAGGACAAACCGTTTTTCCTCTACGCCGCCTTCAATGCCCCCCATATTCCGGGAGAAGTCCCCGGCGAATATCTGGCCCGGATTCCACGGACGGTCACAAACCCCGAACGCCGCACCTATCTCGCCATGGTCAGTGCTCTCGACGATGCCGTTGGCTCGATTCTCGATGCCCTCCGCAAAAACGGGCTCGATGAAAAAACCCTCGTCATTTTCTTCAGCGACAACGGCGGTCCCATCATGAAAGAAGCCGCCTCGAATGGCGCATCGAACCAACCCCTGCGTGGCGGCAAAGCGGAACTCTGGGAAGGCGGCATCCGTGTGCCTTTCTTCCTGCGCTGGACGGACCGCATCCCCGCGGGCCGCGTGCTGGATGAACCGGTCATCAGCCTCGACATCCTCCCCAGTGCCCTTGCTCTCGCCGGGGCTCCGGCGGACTCCAAGCTCGATGGCACGGACATCCTCCCGTGGGTCGAAGGCAAAGCCCCCGCCCCCGTCCGCACGCCGTTCTTCTGGAAATTCTACAACCAGATCGTCGCAAGGGATGGCGATATGAAATTCATCGGCCAGGACTACGGGAAAAAACCGGAACTCTATGACCTGAAAAAAGACCTCTCCGAAACCACCGACATCGCGCCCGCCAACCCCGGGCGCACCTCCGCACTTCAGGCCCGCTTCGAAGAATGGAACCGCTCCAACGGCACTCCCATTCCGAAACCTTAGCACTTCAACAAAAGATGCGTCCGTTGACTGGGAGAACATTCCTTCCAAGCCCCCTTCGCGCTCCGCCACACCCATCCCGCAGACCGTCCCGTCACAGCCACCTTCCCGACCCATCTCCCCCCCGGCAGGATCACTCCGCTGCAATCCTCCCACCCCTGCCTCTGGAATCCCGGAAAAAACACCCTCGAAATGCCTCCCGTCTCCTCCGCCATCTACGAATACACCCCGACAGACCAATAAAGAGCCTCAAAAAGAGGCGCCCTACTTCCAGTCAAGAGCGCGGAGGCGGCGAGCGACTTCTTCGACGTTGGCGCGGGTATTGAACGCGGAAATGCGGAAATAGCCTTCTCCGGCGGGGCCGAAGCCGCTGCCGGGAGTGATGACGACGTTGGCCTGCTGGAGCATTTTGTCAAAGATTTCCCAACTGGTGCGGCCTTGGGGTCCGCGGACCCAGATGTAGGGGGCGTTGACACCTCCGAAGGTTTGCAGCCCGCATTCCTTCGCGGCGGCGACGAGGACGGCGGCATTTCCCATGTAGTGGGCAATCAACGCGGCGACTTCCGCGCGGCCTTCTTCGGAATAAAGGGCTTCTGCGGCACGCTGGGTGACGTAGCTGACTCCATTGAATTTCGTACTGAAGCGACGGTTCCAGAGCGGATGGAGCGGTCGACGCTCGCCGGTGGCGGTGGTACACTCCAGATCTTTCGGCACCACGGTGAAGGCGCAGCGGATGCCGGTGAAGCCGCCATTTTTTGAGAAGCTGCGGAACTCGATCGCACACTTCCGGGCACCCGGGATTTCATAGATCGAATGCGGGACCTCCGGGTCACGGATATAGGCTTCATAGGCGGCGTCGAACAAAATCACGGCATCCTTCGCGAGGGCATACTCCACCCAGGCGGTGAGCTGGGCCCGGGTGGCGGTGGCCCCGGTCGGGTTGTTCGGATAGCAAAGGTAAATGAGATCGACTTTCTCTTCCGGCACTTCGGGGACAAATCCATTCTCCGCCGTGCAAGCCAGATAGACCAGGCCATCGTAGAGGCCGGAATCGGCCCCTTCGCCGGTGTGTCCGGCCATGACGTTCGTGTCCACATAGACCGGATAGACCGGATCCATGACGGCGATCCGGTTGTCGTGACCGAAAATGTCGAGGATGTTCCCGCAATCACATTTCGAGCCGTCCGAGACAAAGATCTCGTCGTTGGCGATTTCGATTCCCCGGGCGCGGTAGTCGTTCTCCGCGATGGCCTGCCGCAGGAATTCGTATCCCTGCTCGGGTCCATAGCCCCGGAACGATTCACGAGCGCCCATTTCATCCACCGCCGCGTGCATGGCCTTCCGGACCGCCGAGGGCAGGGGCTCGGTGACATCTCCAATCCCGCAACGGATGAGGCGGGCGGCCCCGTCGGGGTTCGCATCGGTGAAGGCCTTGACGCGCCGGTTGATCTCCGGGAAGAGGTAGCCGGCCTTGAGTTTGAGGTAGTTGGAATTGAGGCGTGCCATGGGAAAAAACGAAAACGCCCGGTACCGTGGCACCGGGCGTTTCGCGTGGGAAGTCTTAAGCGAGGGCCGCGTCGTAATTTTTCTGTGCGGCCGCCCAGGAGACGGTGTTCCACCAGGCCTTGAGGTAATCGGCCCGGCGGTTCTGGTAATTCAGGTAGTAGGCATGTTCCCAGACATCGCAACCGATGACCGGCGTGCCGGTGCATTCCGCGACACCTTTCATGAGCGGGTTGTCCTGGTTCGGGGTCGAGCAGATGCAAAGCGACTTGTCGGCCTTGACCGAAAGCCAAACCCATCCGCTGCCGAAGCGGGCGAGACCGGCGGCCTCGAATTTCGCCTGAAATTCGGCGAAACTGCCGAATGTCTTGTTGATGGCTTCTCCCAGGGAACCGGTCGGTGCGCCGCCGGCATCCGGGCCCATGAGAGTCCAGAAAAAGCTGTGGTTCCAATGTCCGCCGCCGTTGTTGCGAACGGCTCCGCGGATTCCTTCCGGCACGGAGGCCAAGTCGCCGATCAGGGCGTCGAGGGACTTCGAGGAAAGTTCCGGAGCGCTCTCCAGGGCTTTGTTGAGATTCGTGACGTAGGTCGCATGGTGCTTGTCGTGATGAATCTCCATCGTGCGGGCGTCGATGTTCGGTTCAAGCGCCGTGGCGGCGTAAGGCAGAGGCGGGAGTTCGAATGGCATGTTGTGATGTTGGTTGATAGAGCCGTAAAGTAGTTCTCTGCGGGCCGGTTTCAAGCGCGATGTTCGATTTTTCCCGGACTGGTGACCATGCTGTGACATTTCCGAATTGCGAATGGGTGCCGAAAACGCAAACTGTTCCCATGGCCAACGATCCCGTCTCGTGGAAAAACCGTTCTCCCGGAGATTTGGACAGGGAATTTCCCGAAGTGGGCACGGCGGATGTGGAGCATTGCGTCCGGCGGTCCTGCAAGGCGTTTCCGGAATGGCGGGCCCTTTCACTGGATGAGCGGCGGCGGGCCCTGGAAGCCTGTCGGACCCGTTTGCAGGCGCGTTCGGAGGATCTGGCGGTCCTGATTGCCGACGAGACCGGGAAGCCGCTCCGCGAGGCCCGCATGGAACTTGGTGCCGTCCTTGCGAAATTCGATCTCACCTTTTCCGACGCGGAAAAATGGACACGGGATGAGATCGTGACCGGTGGGCCGCATCCCGCGGGTATCCGTCACCGGCCGCGCGGTCCTGCCGCAGTGATTGCGCCGTTCAATTTTCCGATCCACCTCGGGCATGGAGCAACGGTGGCCTACCTTCTCGCCGGGAATCCGGTGCTCTTCAAGCCGTCCCCGCTGGCCGTCAATACCGCCCTCGCCTACGCGGCCGAGATGCAGGCGGCCCTGCCGGAGGGGGTCTTCGAGCTGGTGCCCGGCTGGGGAGAAACCGGACGCATGCTTTGCCTGTACCCGGAGGTGCGGGCGGTTTGCTTCACCGGTTCCGTGCCGGTGGGAACCGCCCTGGCGCGTGATTTGGCTGCCGATTACTCGAAGTCCCTTGCCCTGGAGTTGGGCGGGAAAAATTCCGCCATCCTGTGCGAAGATGCCGATCTGATGGCAGCGGCACCGGCGATTGCCGACGGCATGTGCCTCACCGCCGGACAGCGTTGCAATGCGACATCGCGGGTTCTTGTGCAGGAGCGGCTGGCTCCGGCGTTCCTGGAGATGCTGCAAACTTCACTGTCCCGCTACGAGCCCGGAGACCCGCTGGACGAGACAACCATGCTCGGCCCGTTGATCAGCGACGCCGCACGGAAGCGGTATGCGGAAAGGCTTTCCCTTCCTGTCGGCAAATGGGTTTTGCCGGGCGGCTGCGTGGAGGCGCTCCCTTCCGGGAAACGGGGGCATTTCGTACGTCCGGCAGTCGTCCTGGCCGGAGCGGAAATCGACACGACTCCCCTGGCACTGGCCGAAACATTCGCCCCCATCCTTGTGGTGGAGACCTTTGCCGGAGAAGAGGAAGCCGTGCAACGGCACGAGGCGTGGAAATTCGGGCTCACGGCCTCCGTCTTCACAAGCCGCGAAAGCACCTTCCAACGCATCGGCGACAAATTGTCCGTGGGCAACCTCTACTGGAATCTCCCAACGACCTTTTCCCCCTCCACCCTTCCCTTTGGCGGCTGGGGAGCCTCCGGGAACGGACATCCCGGAGGAGCCGGGTTCATTCGTTTTGCCACCGACGAGCAAGCCGTCCAATGGAAAGCCTGAAACTTTTATGACACGTGGTTTCCTCGACAAATTGATCGAACGCATCGGTCTTGTTCAACCGGGCGAGGTGCAGAATTACCTTGTGGAAATCGCCCGGGAGAAGGGTTTCCTGGAGACCATCTTCAACACGATCCTCGAAGGCGTCATCGTGACCGATCCGAAGGGACGGATCATTTACCTCAACCGGGCCGCCTGTGGTTTTTTTGGCCTCGAAGCCGCCAGCAATCTCGGCAGACCCCTCGGAGATGTGATCCGCGGGTTGGATTGGGATTCCCTCGGCGGGGTTTCCGGGGAGGTGGTGAACCGCGACCTGGAGGTCTTTTACCCGGAAAACCGGTTTTTGAATTTTTATGTCGTGCCGTTGATGAGCGACGAGGCGGATGGGGAGAAGCGGGAGTTGGTCGGAGGGGCGATCATTCTTCGCGACATCACACAGACCCGCCGCGCCACCCAGGAGACCATCGAGACCGAACGCTTCTCCGCCCTCACACTTCTTGCCGCCGGTGTTGCCCATGAAATCGGAAACCCCCTGAACTCCCTCGACATCCATCTCCAGCTCATGCAGCGGCAATTGAGGAAACTTCCGGCCAAAAACCGTGTCGGGCTGGAGGATTCGGTCAAGGTGGCCCGCGGAGAAGTCGCTCGCCTGGACCACATCATCACACAATTCCTCCGTGCCATCCGTCCCCAACCGCTGGAACTCCGTCCGGCCAATCTCAACGGCATCGTCGAGGAATCACTGCTTTTCCTGAAAGCCGAGATCCAGGACCGCGACATCCTTGTCGAAACCGAACTCGACAAAAAACTCCCCCCCCTCGATCTCGACAGCGACCAAATCAAGCAGGCGTTCTACAATGTGAGCCGCAACGCATTCCAGGCCATGAAATCCGGCGGCATCCTTCGCATCCGGACCTTTGCCGACGAGACCCACGTCAACGTCTCCTTCGCCGACACCGGTGGCGGCATCCCCCCCGAGCATATCGGGAGGATGTTCGAGCCCTACTTCACAACCAAATCCGGCGGAAACGGACTCGGCCTCCTCATCGTTCGAAGAATCGTCCGCGCACACGGCGGGGAAGTCGTCCTCGAAAGCGCTCCGGGCCGGGGCCTCACCCTGACCATCCGTCTCCCCAGAGCCGACCGCCGGGTCCGGTTTTTGGAACAGGGAGCCCCAACCGGAGAAAACAGCCGCCGACCATGAACTCCGGTCAGGCGGGGAGAAAATACGCAGCCAGTGTCTCGCCTGTGTAGAAACCTGCGGGCAATATCGTGCCATTCGGCAGAGTCACCGTGACGCCCTCACTGACCGTCAGCGTCTTTTCCGTGGAGGCGAGAAAGTTTCCCGACAGTTTCAATGTGCCGGAAAGAAAAGTTGTCTGGTTGCCGTAAAATCCCATCTTCGCCGCTTCCGAGCCGATGTTGATAATCTGCAATGTATCAATACTCGCTCCGGGAGCGATGGAACTGACCACTTCAAAACCCACCGCACTCACAGAAAGACCTCCTGTCGGATAGGATAGGAAACCACCAACTGTCACCACAGCGCCGCCAGTGCCACTTATACCGCCAGTGCCGCCGAGAGTCAGCGTTCCCGAATTCACCGTCGTGCTTCCGCCATAAGTATTGTCTCCAGCAAGAGTCAGTGTCCCGGAACCGGTTTTCGTGGAGCCAGAGCTGCCGGAACCACCAACAGCCACGACAATCAAGTCACCGCTTCCATAGGAAAAGGAAAAGCCATTCGAAACCGAACCCGAGCTTCCCGTCGAGCTTCCACCCGTATACGGCGCATAGAAAACTCCCGAGTTGGTTCCCGTGCCTGTGAGAGAATCGCCGTTGTGATCGACCGAACGGATCTTCCCGCCAAAGCTCAAGACACTGCCGCTCTTGTCGCCGGTGGAACCGGTCAGGTCTCCATCCACGCGCACCGAAAAGATCTTGTCAGCAGCCTCAACACAACCCGAACCTTCGCCCGCACCGCCCTGGAGGTCGCCTTGAACGATGACACGTGTGATTCCTTCCTCGCTGAAAATGCTTCCCGAGCCCTTGGTGTCGCCGCCTTCCAAGTTTCCTCCAACAGAGATGCTCCGGATGGTTTCCATCGACATCACAGACCCGGCGTAGTCAGCTGTTCCGCCGACGATATCGCCGCAAACCTTCACGGTTGTCAGTTTTTCTGCCGTTTCAATGCGGCCGGAAGCGTAGCCGTCGCCCCCGATGATGTCTCCACCGACCTTGACCCAGGAGATTCCGGTGTGCCCATGGATCATTCCCGAGCGCTCTCCGGTTCCTCCCTCCAGATTGCCCCCCACCGTGGCATAGGAAATTTTCCCGTCGGCAAAGACGACTCCGGAATATCCATCCGTCCCATCTCCTCCCACGACATCCCCGTCAACGGTGACAGAGCTGATCTTTTCCCCACTGAAAATGGAGCCGGACCATTTGCCCGCGCCTCCCTCCAGATTGCCGCCGACCCAGATTTTCCCGATCCGACCATCAACAGAAATGGTCCCGCTGTAGTCGGCGTCTCCGCCGATCAGGGAACCGCCAATTTTGGCACTGCCGAGACCCGCTTTGTCGGATCCGGCGATGAAAAGGAACGCCTTGTCAATGTTGCCCGTCACCGTGAGAGAGTTCAGGCTTCCCACGATCACCGAAGTGATGGAGGAAAGATCTGTTGGTTCGGAGCCATCCGCCAAACCGAGCGAATGAACTTCCAAGGAAAGCAGTCCGCTTGTGGAAACCTTGGAATCGCCCGCAGTGATTCTGCCCAAAGCTCCATCGACAACGACATGCCCCATGTCGATCCCATCACCCAAAATCGATCCCACATCAACGAACCCGTCTCCTCCCCCGGCCTGCGTCGCGATAATCGTCACTCCCAGCCGATTCAATTGTGCAGGAGTCAAACTCAACTGTGACAAATCCAACCCGTCCAAGGTTTCACCCCCTGTGTCGCCGGGGGTAAAAGAAAAGACATCGTCCACAACCTCCTGTGACGTGAGGATTTTCTTGCTGAACTTGACCGTGACATTGTCACCATCCGCATCCTGAAAAGCCACGGTCGACGCATTGACCAGAACAGCCGGAGCGATCCGCTCTTCAAGAGGCTCGAGGAATCTTGGGAAATTGGTCGTCATGGTCACGTCATATACAACATCATAATTTCATATCGGCAAGGAAAAATTCACGTCTCAAAAAGCGTAAAACGACCTTGGAAGCCGTGATTGTCGACGCAAAGCCCTCCGGCAGTGGTTCTTTCATCACGGCCCATTCACGAACAAGAAGAAAATTCACCACAAAGGCACAAAGACTCGAAGGATTTTTGAATCCCATCTCTTGGTGCCTTGGTGTCTTTGTGGTGAACGGAATCCGCCCGAAAAATTTCGTCCGGTTTTCCCGATGGGCCCCCAAAGAACTCTGCTTCAGACGTTTCTTTTCTCCCCTGCATTGCCCATGTCCTTTCACGATTTTTGCGGAATCCGGCTTGCGCTGGGAGGTGAGAATTTGGGATGGATGGGGGGAACATGAACCTGCGTCTTCTGGCACCTGAATTGCGACCGATCGCCGAAAAAGTGATTTCCGGCGGGCGGATTTCCGACGAGGAGGCGATGGTCCTGTATGCCAGCCGCGACCTCAATGGGATCGGGATGATTGCCAATGTGGTGCGGGAGCGGATCAATGGAAACATCGCGACGTTCATCCACAACCGCTACATCAATTACTCGAATATCTGCCTGCTTTCCTGCCAGTTCTGTGCGTTTGGGGCCAAGAAACGGGAGGATCATGCCTTTGAGATGGCGGTGCCGGAGATCGTGGCGACCGTGAAGGAAGCGTTGCATTCGGGAATCACCGAAATCCACATGGTGGGTGGGTTGCATCCGACGCTTCCGGGCGAATGGTACCTGGACCTGCTTCGTGAACTTCGGGCCTTGGACCCGGAACTGGTGATCAAGGCATTCACTGCCGTGGAGATCCGACATTTGGCGGACCGGATTTTCAAGATGCCGCTGCGCGAGACCCTGATTCTGTTGAAGGAGAATGGCCTGGGGGCGATCACCGGAGGCGGAGCCGAGATTTTCGACCAGGAAATCCGGGACAAAATCTGCAAGGGCAAGGAAACTGCGGAGGAGTGGGCGGAAGTTCACCGCACCTGGCACCAACTTGGCGGACGGAGCACCTGCACGATGCTTTACGGTCATATTGAAACCGCCGCGCACCGGGTCGACCATTTGCGGCGGCTGCGTGAATTGCAGGATGAAACCGGAGGGTTCACCGGTTTTATTCCCTTCGCTTTCGAGCCGGATGGAGCCCGCCCCGTCCTTCAGGGCATTCCCCATGCCACGGCGCACGAGGAGTTGAGAAACCTGGCGATCAGCCGTATCTATCTCGACAACATCGAGCATATCACCGGCTACTGGATCAGTCTCGGGCTTCCGGTGGCGCAGATCTCGCTGAATTTCGGCGTGGACGATCTCCACGGCACGATCATCGAGGAAAAAATCTTTCACATGGCGGGTGTGCTCACGCCCCAGCAGCAGACGGCCGCCAACCTGGAGAAAGCCATCCGGGAAGCCGGGCGGATTCCGATGCAGCGGGACAGTTTCTACCGGCGGATTGCGACGACGCATACAACCGGTCTGGCCGCGTGAGGAGGCCCCGCCTCGGCAGTGTGCCGTATTTGAACGCCCGTCCGCTTCTTTACGGACTGGAGGCGGAGTTGGAAATTCCCTCGGTCCTTTCCCGGCGGTTTCTGGCGGGCGAATTCGATGCCGCCCTCATTCCGGTTTACGAAACACTGCGGCTTCCGCGTCCGCGGATTGCGGATGGCTACGGCATCTGCTCCCGGGGCCGCGTTCACAGTGTCGTGGTTGCGCACAGGCAGCCGCTGGAAGACGTTCCGGAAATCGTTTTGGATCCCGCTTCCTGCACATCGAACAACCTTCTGCGGATTCTCCTGGCAAAAAGACTCCGGATTTCCCCGCGCCTCGTCGGGCAATCCCGCGATCCCCTTGCGGCGCGGCTGCTCATCGGCGATCCGGCCATGGAATTCCAGCGCTTGATGGATCCCTCGTGGCGGGTGTGGGATCTCGGTGCCGCGTGGCACGAATGGACCGGACTGCCCTTTGTCTTCGCCGTCTGGACACTGGCGGACACAGCGCCGGAGGATACACCGGAACTTTTGCGCGAAGCGGCGCGCGCCGGGCTCGAAGCCCGCCGGGAAATTGCGGAACGGGAACCCGATCCGGATTCCGCTTTTGACTACCTGACACAGTTGATTCGCTATCCCCTCGGAGAGTCGGAGAAGTGTGCGATCCTCCAATTCCGGGAACACCTCATCGGATGCGGTCTCCTCGAATCCGACTCCTCCCTGCCGCACTTTCTTTGACATTGATCCACCGGGACAGGCGGATCAAAAAACACGCGGCTCCCCTTCGCTGAGGAGGCAGATTTTGTCGGCGATGTTGAGGGAATGAGCATGCTCCATGAGACGCTGGGGAGGTTCGTGAAGCGGCTCGTAGCTCAGGCGGAACGTTCCAAAGTGCATGGGAACCATGGTTTGGGCCTTCAACTCCACGAAGGCCTTCAAAGCCTGCTCCGGGTTCATGTGAACATCGCGCTTGGTGGGAGCATCGTAAGCTCCGATGGGGAGCAGCGCGATTTCCACCGGCACCCGCTCGCCAATTTCCCGAAATCCCTCAAAGTAGGCGCTGTCACCGCAGTGGAAGACCGAGCGTCCGCCATATTCGATGAGAAATCCGCCGAAACCGCGATGATTGTCATGCAAAACCCGCGCGCCCCAATGCCGGGCGGGAGTGAGCGTGATTTTCACCGATCCCTGCTCGAAGGTCTCCCAGCAGCGCAGCTCCTGCACATGACGGAAGCCAAGGCCGTTCACCAGGCCACCGACATGCTCGGGAACAATCACCGGCTGGTCGCTGGCAACGGTGCGGAGGGTTTTCCGGTCGAGGTGGTCGAAGTGGGCGTGGGTGACCAGAACCAGATCGATCGCGGGCAGGTCATGGATTTCCAGTCCGGGCTGGCGGATGCGTTTGATGACTTTCAGCCATTTCGCCCAATTGGGATCAATGAGGATGCTCTGTCCGGGTGTCTGAATGAGAAACGAGGCGTGGCCGATCCAGGTGATGCAGATTTGCCCGGCGCGAAGTTTTGGGAAGACCGGCTTGAGTTTTTCGCCGTGGCGTTTGGTGAAGAGCGAGGGGATGACGACCTCCGCGAGGAAGTTCCGCTTGTGCCAGCCTTCACCGAGCTTCATGTCCACATGATGCTCGGGGCGCTTCCGCTTGCCCTGGAGAAGACGGCGGACCATTCAGCTACTCCGGGCGCGCCACAAGGTCGTAAACCTGCGGACCGATGACTTTTGCATTCACAAAAGATCCCACATCGCACGGCTCGGTCAAGACCACGCGACAATCCACATCGGGGGCATCGTGCTCGGTGCGGCCGAGATTCGGCTGTTCGACGAGAACCTTGAGGGTCTTCCCGGCGGCGGCGGCGGCGGTTTCGAGGGCGATTTTTTGCTGGAGCTTCATGGCTTCCCGATACCGGCGGTTTTTGACTCTTGTGGGCACCTGATCCTCCATCTTGGCAGCCCGGGATCCCTCTTCCTGCGAGTAGTTGAAAACGCCCAGACGCTCGAAACGGGTGGTCTCGATGAATTCCAAAAGCGAGTCGAAATGCTCCTCTGTCTCGCCGGGAAATCCGACAATGAACGTCGTGCGCAGACCCAACCCGGGGATTCCGGCACGCAGGCGGCCAATAAGGTCTTCGATGTGCTCGCGGGATGTCTCCCGGCGCATGGTCTTCAACATCTCCGGGTGAATGTGCTGCAGCGGCATGTCCACATAGCGGGCCACCTTCGGGTTTCGTGCGATCGCGGCGATCAACTCGTCGCTCCAGTGCGCCGGATGGGTGTAAAGCAGGCGCACCCAGAAGTCTCCACCGATGTCGGCCAGTTCGTCCAAAAGATGGATGAGAGTTGTTCCCCGGGCAGGATCCACCGGCTGGCGGGGTCCGGCTTTTTCCGTCCACAGATCCATGCCGTAATATGTCGTATCCTGGCTGATGAGATTGATTTCCTTCACCCCGTCGGCGACAAGCTGCCGGATCTCCCGGACGACGGAATCCAGCGTGCGGCTGCGGTGGCGTCCACGCATCTGCGGGATCACACAAAAACTGCAGGGATGGTTGCAACCCTCCGCGATTTTGACATACGCCGTGTGGCGCGGGGTGAGACGGAACCGGGGTGTCGAGTAATCCGGAATGTAGCGCGATTTCGGGGTGACGAGGTTCAGCACACCCCCGTCTTCCTCAAGAACCTTGCGAAAAATTTTCCCCACATCGGCCACCTGGTCGAGCCCGATGAAAGCATCGACTTCGGGAATCTCTTTCACCAGCTCGGTGGAAAATCTCTGGGACATGCACCCGCTCACCACCAGTTTCTGTCCCGGACGGGAACGCAAGCCCCGCAGGCGGTGGGACTCCAAAATCGCATCGACGGATTCCTGCTTGGCGGAGTCAATGAACCCGCAGGTGTTGACGACAAGCACGTCGGCCTCCTCCGGATCGGCCGTAACTTCAAATCCCTCCTCACGCGCCCCACCGAGCATGATCTCGGCATCCACAAGGTTCTTCGCGCAGCCGAGGCTGATCATTCCAACTTTATAAGACATGGGAAAACAGTATCAGGGTGTTGAAGCAGCAGGCGTGTCCGTTCCCGAAGCGGGAGAGACGGCGGGATCGGAGCCAGGCTCCATGGTTTCCGGAGGAACGGGGGAGAGTTCTGCAGGAGGCTGCTCTTCGGGTTGTGGGGAGACAGGTTCTTCTGCGACCGGCGCGGGGCTTGCGGCGGGCGCGGGAGTTTCGGTGAGGTTGGCCGTTGCCGACAGCGGAGCCGACCGGGCGACACGCTCGAGTTTTTTGATGGTGAAGTAGGTGAAAATTCCTGCAAAAGCGATCAGCACGAAAAACCCGCCGAAAATGAAAAACCACAGAAATCGGGGGCGGCGCTGCCGGGAAGGCGCCACCGGAGACGAGGGATCCCGGGAAAGTGCCTCAATGTATTGGAAGCCGGCTCCCGCGGCTCCCGCACGATCGGGAAGGAGCGGGCGGATCTCGTCCTGCGGCACATCAAGATACTCCGCGTAATCGAGAAGAAAGAGTCTCGCATAGGTCGGATGCGCAAAACCGGAAAAATCATCCGCCTCGATCTCCCGGAGCCGTTGCACCCGGATGCGGGTATCCTTGGCGGCTTTTTCCAGGGAAATTCCGGCCTTCAACCTCGCCGCTCCCAGCCGGGCTCCCACAAAAAAGTCAGGTGTGTCCATTTCTTTAAAATTCCTCGTTCAGGTCGACCAGGATTTCACGATCTTTCGCGCCATCCTTGGGACCGACCACCCCGCGCTGCTCCAGGATATCGATGACGCGGGCCGCCCGAGTATAGCCGAGTTTGAGACGTCTTTGAAGCATGGATGTCGAGGCACGGTTTTCCTGCCGGATGATCTCCAGGCACTTGGTCACCAGTTCCTCGTCCTCGTCGCTGACCTCCTCTTCCGGTGGGGTGGTGCTGGTGAGCTTCTCATGAATGCCGGTGTCAAATTTCGGCTCGGCCTGGCTGGCGACGAACTCGACGATCCGGTGAATTTCTTCCTCGGTGACCAGCACGCCCTGGGCGCGGGTGTATTTCGACGTGCCGGGCGGGAGGTAAAGCATGTCCCCCTGCCCGAGGAGCTTCTCGGCTCCGTTCTCATCCAAAATCACCCGGCTGTCGATTTTTGAAGCCACCTGGAAGGCGATCCGACTCGGGATGTTGGCTTTGATGATGCCCGTGACCACGTCGGCCCGCGGGGTTTGGGTGGCCACGATCATGTGAATCCCCGCCGCACGGGCCATCTGGGTGATCCGGGCGATGGCACTCTCGACATCCGCCGGAGCGGTCTGCATGAGGTCGGCCAATTCATCAATGATCACCACGATATACGGGATGCGATCCGGCACGATGATGTCGTCCGAACGGGGAACCCGGATGGGCGGCATTTCCTCGTCCGGCGGGTCCTCTTCCTCCCCACCGTCTGCCGACACTTCCACGGGCGGCTCCGGCTCTGCGGCCGATTTTTCCTCATCAAGTTCCTTCTGGGATTTGGGAAGCGGACGGTCGTTGAAGGCACTCATGTTTTTGACCCCGCACTTGGCGAAGATCCGGTAACGAAGCTCCATTTCATCCACCACCCAACGCAGCGCGAGAAGCACCTTTTTGGGATCGGTGACAACCGGGGTGATGAGATGCGGCAGCTTGTTGTAGATCTGCATCTCGACCACCTTCGGGTCGATCATGATGAAACGCAGTTGCTCGGGGGAATACCGGAAGAGCAGACTGGCAATGATCGAGTTGATGCAGACGCTCTTTCCGCTGCCCGTCGTTCCCGCCACGAGGCAATGCGGCATCTTGGCAAGGTCTCCAATGATCGTGTTGCCGTAGACGTCCATCCCAAGTGCCAGGGGCAGACGGGACCCGGTCTCGCGCCAGGCATCTTTTTCCAGCAGTTCGCGGAGGGTGACCTTGACCTTTTTCGAGTTGGCAATTTCGATGCCCACGGTGTCCTTGCCGGGGATGGGGGCCAGGATATTGATCCGCTCCGCACGGGTGGCCCTGGCAATATCACGTTCGAGAGAAACGATCTTGTCCACGCGCACGCCGACATCCGGGTAGACCTCGTAGCGGGTGATGGTCGGGCCCTTGGTGATGGTGCCGGGAGTCGCCTTGATTCCAAATTGCGCCAGGGTGTCAACGATCACTGCCTGAATGGTCAGAAGCTCGTCGCGATCCAGCGGGGCGCGATCGGATTCGTCGTGAGGATCGAGAAGATCGGTGCTGGGAAGCGTGTAATTTTCCAGATGAACCCCCGTCAGGCCGGGCTTGAAGCCGGGGTCTTTCTCCGCACGCAGGTCCGCCAGTTTCGGTTTTTTGGATGGCGGGGACGGAGCGGTGGCATCGATGATTTCGGGTTCGGCGACCGGCGTGGCCGGCACAGGAACCGGCTCGGCAGCCACGGGATCCTTCTTCTTGAGCTTTTTTTCGAGCTTCTGGGCTTTTTTCTCGAGTGCCTTCCTTTCCTCTTCGACCCGGCGCTCCTCATCCAACCTCTGCAACCGGGCCACCCGTCGGGCTTCTCTCCAGGCAAGAAACGATTTCCAAGCGTAGCGGGTATCGCGGATCGGATGGTTGGAGACTGCAAAAACCAGACTGATCACGTAAAGAATTCCCAAAAATGCCGCAGAAGCCGGTCCAAAGGCTCCCTGGATGGCCTTCCCCCCGATCCACAGACCAAACCAGCCCCCCGGCCCCTCGATCCCAATGTCTTTGCGCCAACTGTGAAGCACCCAGGGTTGGATTTGAAAAAGACAGGCGGCCAACAGCACCATGAGCACTCCCCATCCGGCTCTTTCCTTGAGCGAGTACCCGGGAACAAACCATTTTGCCACCCCGTAACCGATCAACCCGACCGCCAGCAGATATCCCGCGGCACCGAACAGATACAGAATATGCCCGGCCAGCAGCGCTCCGATAAGGCCTCCCAGGTTGTGAACCACCGAAGAACCCGACGATTTTGTATAGATCAGCCACGCCCAGGAAGGGATGTCCCCCGGCGAATACGTCACCAGCGAGAAAAACAGATACGCGCCCAGACACACCAGAACGAGTCCGGTAAAAAAATGGGTTGCCCAGCTGTTGCGCGAACGGTTTGCCATGAAACATGTGAGGATTCCGCATTTCCCACCCCGACGCAAGCGCGGGCTCACCGGTCTTTGCCAACAATCCCCTGTCGGCACAAAAACCACCCGGGATTACAACGCCTACCCCATTCCAAGGCGATCTCCCGAAGGAAAAACCCGTTTTACGTCCTCTCCAGTGCGCGGGTGTCGGAAAGCATTGTGAAAACCGGCCCCAGGTAAATGGTGGCAGCCGTGCTGATGCTGATCTCTTTTGAATAATCGATGTTCCCGATTTTCAAGACCCCCAGCTTGACCGCTTGAAGAGCATAACTGTCACCGGTTGTTCCATACGTTCCGCGAACCTGTCCTTTGATCACAATGGAACTGATCATGGAAATGAGATTGCGGCCACTGGCGGATGTTATCTTGAAGTCGTCGTTCATTCCATCCGTTCCAAAGTAGCCGTCCGTCCCCGCATCAAATCCGGCGCTTGCGGTGCTGCAGATCCAATCTCTTCCAACACTCACAGCCCCAATGGAGGCATCTCCGTTCATTCCGGTGATGTTGCCGTTGTCATTGTCAAGATACCCGGCCAGGAAGTTGCCGTAGAGAGACGTTCCTCCGATGGAGATTTTCCCGATGGCCAGGTCCGTCGTTTTTGAAGTCGGCAGGTTGGCGCCCAATCCGTTGGCTGCGATATAGACCAGATGAGAGGAATCCCCCCTCACATCTCCGCCCACGGTCAGAGACCCAAGCGTCGTATTGGCAAGGACCGCGCCCGCCAACTTGCCGGATCCTGAACCGCCAAGAATCGATCCCCCAATGGTCACCGACTTCAATGATCCGTTGACATCAATCACTCCACAGTAGTCTTTGGTTCCCCCCTCCAAATTGCCCCCAATCGAAATCGTCCCGGAATTATCTCCCGCAAGAATGGACCCGGAAAGCAACTTGCTTCCTGTCCCTCCCTTTACAGAACCTCCAATGGTGATGCTGTTGAAAGAATCCACCACAATGGACCCGGCACCGGTATATCCGGAACCAATCAGGCTTCCTCCAATGACAATGGAGCCATAGGAATAGCTCGAAGTGGTGTACCCCACTGCTCCGCTGTTGGAACCGGTTCCCCCGGTGACATCGCCTGTAATTTTAACATCTGCTTTGACCGTGGTATCGTAATGATAAACGCCTCCACTATACTGCCCGGCTCCCCCGGTCACATTTCCCATGACGGTCACCGTCTTGAAAATCCCCTCCACTTCTCCACTGTCCTGTCCCGCTCCCCCGATCAAACTGCCCCGAACCAAAATGGTGCCGACATCTCCGTTGTAGATATGGCCGGACTTGAGCCCGGCTCCCCCCACGAAATCTCCGCCAACAAGGGTTTTCTTGATTCCGGAATTTATATCAATACTTCCGCTATAGTCCCCGGCTCCTCCAATAAGACTGCCTTTGACCACCAAACTGGAAACAGGGATGGCACCATTGGCCGTCAACTGCCCTGAATTTGCCCCGGACCCGCCAAGAAGAGATCCGCCGATGAACACGGAACCCACTCCTCCATAAATACACTGGATGCGTCCCGAACTGATGCCATCGCCGGACAGATCGCCCCCCACCTTCAAGGACTTGATGCCTCCCGTCACTTGAAACCAACCGGTATAATCGGCATCTCCAATCACCGATCCGCCCACCGTGAGACTGCCGATGCCGCCGGTTTTTCCATCCATGGTTGAACCATTGACAACGAATTTCCCGTGCATGTCCGTAGCCACGGTCATGGCGCCGATGCTGCCAAAGATGTTGGTTTGGAGATCGGCACTGGCACCCGTATCCGTCCCAAAGGCTCCGATGGACCCAACAAAAAGACTCTTGATCGCCTGTCCGCCCGCCGTCGAGGTATCGCCCACTTCAAACTGCCCCACATCACCCGGAATGGACACTTTCCCCAAAGTAATTCCAGCCGCATCGATTTTTCCGATATTGATAAAGCCGTCTCCACCTGTGGAGAATGTCCTTTGGGCTGTGACGATCAGATCTGTCCCAGCATAAGTCGCATCGGACAAATCCAACAATTCCAATTGGTACCCATCTCCCATGGATGTTGTTGTGAAATTGGAATCACTCAACGTTCCCTTGGTGATTTTGACAGTCAGAAGATCTCCGTCGCTGTCTGTCGTATAAGCTGTGTGCGCATCTACAAAAACAAATCCGCTGGCGGGTGCAATGCGTGCCTCGAGAAGCTCAAGAATCTGTTCCATAGTTTTTTATTGAATTTCCAAAAGAAGGATGATGCAGGTCATATTTCCTTTTGGGTGAAAGTCAAAAAAATACTGGCAGGTGTCGCGGCCTCCGTCCTTCGTCAGCCGACAAGCACCCAGAGCAGGGTCAAAGCTCTTCGTCGTCTCCCGCGCCTTTTTTGTAGGTGAGTCCGCGGAGCTTCCCTTCGATGAAGGCGTCGATATCCCCGTCCATGACACCCTGGATGTCGCTGGACTGGACTCCGGTGCGCAGGTCTTTGACCATTTGGTAGGGTTGGAAAACGTAGGAACGGATCTGGTTGCCCCAGGCGATGTCGCCTTTTTCCCCGTATTGGCGGTCCACTTCGGCGCGTTTTTTGTCGGCTTCGAGCTGGAAAAGCTTGGCCTTGAGCATTTGCATGGCCAGTTCCGAGTTTCTCCCCTGGCTGCGTTCGGCCTGGCAGGCGACGACGATTCCGGTGGGGATGTGGCGCAGCCGGACGGCGGTCTCGACCTTGTTCACGTTCTGTCCGCCTTTTCCTCCGGACCGGAAGGTGTCGCGTTCGATGTCGGCGGGATTGATGTCGATCGGCACATCCTCGATTTCCGGAACGACGTCCACGCTGGCAAACGACGTATGCCGGCGCTTGTTGGAGTCGAACGGAGAAATCCGCACCAGGCGGTGGACCCCGATCTCGGTCCGCAGGTAACCGTAGGCGTTTTCCCCGGTCACGCGGAGCGTGGCGGACTTGATGCCGGCTTCGTCGCCAAGCTGGATGTCCACGGTATCGAACGACACCCCGTGCCGTTCCATCCAGCGCTGATACATGCGCAGAAGCATGTCGGCCCAATCGCAGGATTCCGTCCCGCCGGCCCCGGCATGGATGGTGAGAAAGGCCGGGCTGTCGTCGTATTCGCCGGAAAGGAGGGAAGTGATCTCGAACTTGTCCAGATCCTTCTGGATGCCTTCAAATTCCGCGCGAACCTCCTCCAAAGCGGCAGCCTGATTTTCGGGAGATTCCTCTCCGGCAAGTTCCTTCAGAACCTCGAGATCCGCCGTGCGGGATTCGAGGCTCTGCAAGGGGAGGATTTTTTTCTTCAGCGAAGAAACCTCCGCAACATCACGCTGGGCTTTTTCCCGATTGTCCCAAAAATCGGGTTCGTTCATCCGGGCCTCGATCTCGGCCAGTTTGCGGGTCAGTTCGGGCAAGTCAAAGAAACCTCCGCAACGCAGCCAGACGGGCGGCGATGGCGGAGGTATCCACTGATTGAATCTCGTCGGTCATCCCACGCGGATACCATGCCGCAACGTTCCCGCAAATAGAAAAGCGGGGTTATTTTGTTTTTGGAGATGCCGGAGGCGCTTCTTCGACCGCTGGCGTGCGCGAACCGTCGAGACGGAAGATTGTCTCGCCCTCTTTCATCACCCCGAGTTTGTCCCGCGCGATGGTCTCCACGTAAACGGGATCGGTCTGGAGCAGCGTGACCTCCCGCTCGCGTTTCTTTTGCAAAAGCTGTTCGGCAGCCAGTCTGGCCTGCTCTTCTTCCAGACGCCCGGCCAGCCGGTTGCGATGCTCCCACTCGGGATAAAACGTCAGCCCCACGAACAAGAATCCGGCCAACACAATGAGAACCGTCAGAAAACGGTTGATGTGATGCCAGATGGCGGGATTGCGGCGGCGTTTCGTCTGCTCCACGGGAATATTGAATAACGGGAATCGGCGGAAATGGCGAGTCTGGCGTTTTTCTCCGCCATGGGAGACTCAATCCCCCAACTCAACATTCCAATAGGCAATGTCCAGGAAATGTTTCCAACTGTCGTGCGGAGCATTGGAAAGGGAAATATTCACGAACGGCCGCCATTTCGGACGCTTCGGCTTGCGGATCAATTGCATTTTGGCCTCATGCGGCAGGCGGTTGCCCTTGCGTGTGTTGCAGGGGATGCAGGAACAGACGATGTTTTCCCAGGTGGTCTGACCGCCACGGTCCCGGGGCAGCACATGATCGAGATTCAGATTTTCCCGATCGAAGACATTCCCACAATATTGACACGTGTTTTTGTCACGCTCGAAGACGTTGTGGCGGGTGAACTTCACTTCCTTCTTCGGAAGACGCTCGAACAACAACAACACGATGATCCGCGGGATCCTCACATGCATCGAAATGGTTTTCACCATGTCGGGATGGGGATGCTGAAGGGAAAAATCCCGCCAGCTCTCAAAGTCGTGCGTGAGAAAGCCCTGTCCGGTGTCTGCGGAAACAGCCTGGGCATGGCCTTGGTAAAGAAGCGTGAAGGCGCGGCGCGCACTGCAAGTATTCACCGCCTGCCAGAGGCGGTTCAGCACCAACACCGGAGTATCGAGGACTGATTGCATAGATATTGTGTCGCAGGGAAACCGCCTCCACAACATCTGGGGGACAACCCCGCGAACGCGCGGAAAGTACCAATTTCCCAATCGTTTTGTCAATCCAGAATCAGAAAAATTCGACGTGACGAATTGACTCAAATGAAAAGACACCGGGGGTAGAAAAGCAGGAGGAGCGG
>JADHED010000613.1_pt1 | contig 39615 bp, 40 predicted proteins | sample 8952041 | NCBI WGS metagenome assembly JADHED01 (sample SAMN16124423, study PRJNA663239) | bioreactor sludge metagenome | isolation source: sludge (control) | place: India:Bengaluru | collected 2018-09-08 | reverse complement strand
TTGGCTTATGCCAGGCAGAGGAGGCAGTCATCAGGGTGACAAAGTAGAATTAAGACTTTCGGCGGAAACCCCAAAACGCTGGCGAGATTCCAGAAGCTCCAAGCCGAGATTGGACACCCGTAAAGAATTTCGTCCGTCTCGTGAAAAAAACGAGTCGATTTCCACGCTCTCCCGAGTAGCTGCGGACATCCCGAGATATCCGCAGCCACGAAGGAGAAGCGCCATGGAAATGACGACCAACCCGGGAGTGTCCAGCCCCCGCATGCCCCAGGTCGAACTGATTCCTTGTGAAGAAGCCTGGTTCCGCTGCCCATCCTGCCGTTCACATCTTCCTCGGCTCCCATGGGTTCTGGATCTGCCGGGGACCGAAGAAACTGTAACGATTGACGTCTGGCCAGCGGGCGTTCGGGCCCCGTACGAACTCCCTGTTGCGCCCCGCCTCGGAGTCAGGCAGATCGCCGCAATCCTCGGCCGGACGATTCGCTCGACCTATGCGCTGACACCGGACTTTGACGATGCTGGATTGCGCTTGCCGGGCCGGGACCTCTTCGTCCGGACTGTCCCCTTCTTCGAGTGGCTCCACAGCCATCCGCGCCTCCGGTCCCGGGCCGAGACCCTCGCCGACCGCGACAAACGCCGCGGGTCGGCGGGAGGTTCGCTGAGGCCCGGCCCGCGTCGTGTACATGAGAGAGAAGGCTCAACCCGAGCATGAGGTGCTCTCGATGCATGACCGTCGAGGGCAGAAATCCTATTCATTTATGCGAGCGAAACGACCCGATCACGCTCCAACTACCGGCTCTCGTCCTCTTCGAGAAGCCCGTGTACGGCTGGCTCAAGTTCCGCAATGATCGTTCGAATGGAGGGAAGCTCCGCGACAACATCCCCGAGGTCGCCCTTCCATGCGTCTGTCACAAGTTCAACAAGGCCAGGGGGAAAGAAGTCCTCGGCAGAAGAGAATGTGACACTCCGAACAGCACACTTCTCGACCAAGATGCGACGGACAGCACCCCGGTCGAGGACTTGGCCATACGTACGGAGAATCTTCCAAAGATCGTAGTAGTCCCTGCAGCGGGGCCGGACCCAGGAGCGGACGGCCCGGCGTGCTTCACTCTGGAGGATGGAGCGGAGTTTCTCGGCCACGATCTCCTCGAGAGCGTAGACGCGGATGGCGCCGCGGACGTTTTCGCCGTAGCCGTGGAGGATCTCCCGAGATAGAGCGGGGAGGAGCACAGGTTCGTCAACGGTGATCTCGACCTTGATACTGCACAGCGGCTGGCGTTGCCACGGAAACTGGACCCGGAAGACGAAGTTCTCCTGCCGCCCCGGGTGCGGATCTCGATGGAGAAGCCGCTCGAGCGAGACGGAGAACTGGCCAGAAACAGACATGTGAGCAGCTGCCCGTGCGGCGATAGCGTGCAGGGCTGTTTCGAGCTGTGTGCCCGTGGGGGAGCCGACGCCGGTGAAGTCGAGGTCTTCGCTGAAGCGATAGTCGCCGAAGTAGAGCTTCTTGAGCGCAGTCCCGCCCTTCATGACAAGCGTCGAGGCGAGGCGCTCTTCCGCCGAAATTGCAGAGAGGATGTGGCCGATCGCATAGTCCTTCAGGACCGTCTCGTAGGGGATCCCGAGTTTTCGCGCGGTCGTCTTGAGCAGTTTCTCCAGCTTCATGGTGTCACCGGAGCGCGGAGGTTGTCTTGGAGCCGCCAGCGGGAGATGACCGGACCCGAGCGCTGTCGGCGTGGGTCGAGCGGCTGGACCATCTTGACGGGAACATCGAGGAGCCCTCTAAGGGTTTCAGTTTCGACCCCGAACGACTCGAGAGCCCAGCCAAGGCGCTTCGCCACCACCGCAACATGGAGGCGAACGGCATAGGAAACGAGCCTGGACAGCTCGAGGGACCGGTACTGGGCCTCGAGGATTGCGAGGGCCTGTCCCATCCCTCCCATACGGGCGGGGTCGGAGAACACATCGAGAATTGTCCGTTCGCGATCGGTCATCGAGACTCTCGTCCGCTGATCCACCCAGATGTCCTCGATCCCGAAAAACCGCTCGGGTCGAACCGTGATGAGCTGGACGCGAAGTCCGTCGACCTCCCAGACCGCCGTGCCGTGGCCTCGCCCGCGCATCGACGGGGTGACAACCTTTGCTGTCGTGGTACAGGTGATGAGACGTGGCATCTGTTCGGAGAAGCCGTGGAAGTGAAGCGCGGTCCGGTGACTGAGCGCCGACGGAGTTGCGAGAGCGAGGGCGATTTCGAAGTCATGCGGGACGGGTGAGCCCGGGAGCTTCCCTGTCGTCGCGTAGAGCCCCCGCTTGATTCGCCGAAGCCATCCCGCTCGGACGAGGCGGGAGACGAGCAGATTCACCTGGAGAGGCGTAAGCCCCTTGTGCCCCCCGATAGCGTGGGCTTCGGCCGTGGTGAACACGAGCTTGCCCGCATCATCGAGGCCTTCCATGAGTGAAAGGCCGTGGGTCTCTCCGTAGGTGAGTGGAAGCGGGGGCATATTGGAACTCCTTCTTAAATATACAGAAGAGACATTAACGCAGCAATACAGATATGATGATGATCAAACATGTGTGCGGGTCTTGCCAAGGCCGTTCTGGGGAATTGAGCCAACGGTTCTAGGTACGGCATTAGACAGCTCACCTGCCGGGCATCGTTGTTTTTGCACAGAATGTCCGCACGCCCGCTGGCTTCACGGCATCACGATCGAGCGCCTCTCGCACCATCCGGAGTGCTTCTTCGCTCGGCCGGGCGTATCGCTCGCATGTCCTGATGGACGTGTGCGCGAGAGCCCGGGCGATCAACTGAATGGGGACCCCGCAACTCGCAAGGCGACAGGCGAAGGTGTGCCTGAGATCATGAAATCGAAAGCGACGGCGAATCCCGGCGATGGCCTTCGCGGTCTGGAAGGCATAGACGATCCGGCCGAGGGTGTAGGGTTTCGCCGAGCCATCGACGAAGACCCGCTCCGAGATGACATTCCGCCGGCGAAGTTCTGCGAGTGCGTCACGGCAGGCTGCCGACAGCGGGATGACGGCTTCGCGCCGGGTCTTCTCGACAGAGGCGGAGTTTGTTCGAGGGGCACGCGTCGACGAAGCGGGTGCTCCTTCACCGCACCGCGCTCGACGGCCTCTCTCAAGAAGACCTTCAAAACGCGGACGACCCCGTTGATGTAGGCGGGGCTCTTCCCTGCCCGTTTCATCGCGGCCGTGAGATCGAGGACGCGGGCGTTTGAAACCTGGTCGATCTGCAGATCGCCGAGATGGGGCAACAGGTGAGCGTTGACGATGCTGCGGTACGTCCTCGCCGTTTTGGGGCGCAGCCGGTGCGTGACGAGTTCGAGTGTCGCGGATATGAAGGCCCGAAACGTTGGTGGACGCGAGGGCGAAAACTCGTCTTGCGAGGCCACCTCGTCCCGAAAGATCGCCCATTCGCTGAGCGCCTCAGACCGGGTGACGTCCCGGACGGTCCGTTTGCGCAGTGCTCGTCCTTTCCGGCCGGGGACGTAGAGGATGAAGGTCGCCGTCCGCTTTCTTGCGTCGTAGGAGAAGCCCGTCAGGTCCACGCTCACTGGCCACCTCCCGGGACGTTCACTTTTTCTCGGTCCACGAGAAAAATCGTCGCGCGAGAGGCGTCACCGAAGGTGAACACCGTCGAACTTGCATCGGTCCGAATGGGTTCGCTACTAGCACCGGCCCGAAAAAACCCATTCGGATTCCCCTGGCGGGGAAGGGTTAAATTGTTGACTTGTTTTGATTTAAAGTGGTGCGCCCGCCGCGATTCGAACGCGGGACCTTCAGATCCGGAGAAGGTCGTCTAGCTTGGCGCTCCTTGGAAGTCGTTGGAGTTCGAGCACTTCGCGGATGTCCCAGCCGCCTCTAAGCCCGTCTAACCATCCCAATATCCCCCTTGCGAACGCGAAATGAACTCGCCGTCCTGATCGGACGAGTCTACCGCGTTGCCTGGTTCCCAGACCAGGCACTCCCCTCCCAGCCTTCCTGACCGTTCCTCGACTGACGGCAGCCTCGATCTCCTGCGCCCGCGTAAGTCGCCCTGGGTAGCGGAGCTGCATCCGCTGATGGAGCGCCCCGCCCAGCCGGAATCGCGCGTGGATTCGCACCGATTTGCACCCTGCCTGGCGGCCCTATGGAAGATGGGAAAAAACCGTACAGGAGGTCGCCGATGAAAGTAATCGTGGTCGGGGTCAGCTGCGGGGACGTCGAGACGCTCTACACCCTCCGCTTCGACGAGTCGCAGTTTCCCGTGGGATTTGTCAGGGACCACGTCGTTGACGATGTCAGTCGGTCCATCTCGGACTGCCTTGAGTCCGTCGCCGTACGTGTCCGGTACAGGAAGGAACTCGACGCGGCACTTGCAAGTCAGCGTGCGGCCAAGACTCGGAGTGGGATCTAAGCTGGCCATGACCACTCACAAGATCTCCCTCGCGCTCGATGGCGTCGTCACGGACCTGGCATCAGCGGAACTTCCCGACGGTGAGGCCTTCGTGCTTTTCGTCCAGTTGAAGACGGCGCTGCTCCAGGGATCACCTTCAAAGCGGAAGGTCCGCCGCAGCGCTCCGTCTACTGCGAACGGCGACGCGGGCGACGTTAACGCTCCTGGTGATGGCGACGAGGGCTGACGATGTCGTCGGTCATCGCGGCGCTAGTCTCGCTCTCTTGCGTCCTGATCGTCGTCGGACTCGTGGTGAAGGCGATGTTCGGGAACGCGACAGTGTTGAAGCTCGGAGCCCTCACCTTTCTGGTCGCCTGCCTCCCGGCTATCGCCATCGGCTTGTACGACCAGATGGCGGCAGCCACGCCAGGTGGATTGAGCGGCTTCGGGCTCGTCATCACGATGCTCATCCTCTCCGGTATTGCCTACGCCGGCTTCAAGGTTTGGCTTGCCCTCCGTGGCGGGTCGAATCGGAAGGATGCGGGATTCAGGGTCGAGCGGAAGCGCCCGATTGCTGACGACGCGGACGACGACTGAGGGCGCCAGCGTGGGTTTCTTCGACTTCCTCTCCCAGCGGCGCTACGAGGCTCTCTCGTACGAGCGGTCGCGGGCGCGATTCCGTGCACGGGCGGTGGGGCCAACCCCACCGCCCGTGCGGTCTTTCGACGAGGTCGTGAAGCAGCTCGCGGGACCAGTCTCCATTCCCATCGGCACGCTCCCGGACGGGAGGGTGCTCTCGGTGAACCGCGATACGGCCGGCAGAGTGTGGCTGGTGGCAGGGTCCAGCGGGGCAGGCAAGACGAGGGTGGCTATCGGCGATTTCCTCCTGCACGTCTCATCCGCTCTCGGGATGTCGTTCGGCAGCCTGCCGCTCTTCTCCGACTTCGGGATGACCAAGGAGTTCGTCGATCCGAAAGGGGAGCTGGCCCCCCTCTGCTACGCCCACCTTGGCGCGCTCTGGCTGAGAGGAACGGACGAACGGCGAGAGCTTCTTGCGAATCTCATCCGGGTCATCGACGTCGACGACGAGTGGGTCACGCCGATGCCGCTCTTCGATCGGGCAGCGAGTTCCGTGTCTGTCCCCTACCTCGCCGAACTCCGCGTGCAGGCCGAAGACGAAGGAGCGGATCACCACAGCACTGACCTGTCGAAGCATGTCCGGGGGCAGTACTACCGGGTCCTCGCGTACTTGGAACTGCCTCTCGACTACGCCTTCACCGAGCGCTTCCTCTACGATCCGGTGTTTCGCTCCCGGGTCATGGCCCAGATCCCCGACCGTGACCTTCGGCTCTACTGGGCGGGGATAGAACGCACGGTGCCGCGCCAGACCCTGGCGGCCGTCCTGCGCTTCATCCAGCGGCGGCTCGCGTACCCCGAGATCCGGCTCTCGCTCGGCATCCCGTGCGATGCCGCGAGACGCCTCCTCAGCGGAACCCACAAGCCGCGCTTCACTATCGGGTGCTTCGCCCCGCGGAAGATCCCGTCGGCGAAGGCCCTGGAGCAGGCGCGACTCCGTGTCACGGACGCCTGCCTCGAGGCCGTGCTGCGCGATTCGAGAACGAGAGGCCAGCTCGTGATCGACGAGGCGGCGATGCTCTTCCACAACTCGACGATCCTCGAGGAAGTCCTTTCCCTCGCTGCCAGGGTTTTCCGCACTACGGGCCTCGGGCTCGTGCTCATGGGCCAAGACGTGGCCAACGCGTTTCCCGGAACCCTCCTCACGAGTCTGAAGCTCAACGCGGTCGCGACGGTGCTCTTCAGGTCCGACAGCACCGAGGGCGACTGGGTATTCCCGTTCGTCGACTCCCAGGACCCCGCTCTCCACGGGAACTCGGAAGCCGAGCGGCGCCGGAATTTCCTCCGGCACGTCCAGGTGCTCCCGACACGGCAGTTCTACCTCCACGTGAAGGGTGCCCCGGCTATACAGCTCACCGCCCTCGATGTCCCCGACCCCGAGACGGGGACGGGCAGGAGCCGAGACGAGCTGGTCGAGATCTTCCGTTCGAACATCGCCGTCCGGAGCCAGGTTCGTCGTGTCGACGCCGAGGAGGCCATTGCCGAATGGGAAGCCCGGGTCGTCGGGCAGCTCGAGGTGCCCCCTCCGGTGACGAAGGCCGCTGGGAAGGTCCAGTCGATTCAGGACCTCTACAGCGAGTACGCCGAGGAGGACACCGATGGGAACTGAGCGTCGGAATGATGACGTTCTCGGCTGCGTGCTCGCGGCCCTCGGCACCCCGTTTCTCGTCCTCGAGTGGCTACTGTCGCTCCCGCGAAGACGCCGCCGGAACCGCCTGCTCGCCGGCGGGAAAATCCGGTGCCCCCACTGCCTGGCGACCGTCTACATCGAAGGACGGGCCGTCTGCCCTGCCTGCGCTACCACCAGCTGGGGCTCGTACTTGTCGTGTCCGAACCCACAGTGCGACTGGCAGACCAACGCCGTCGACTGCCCGACCTGCAAGGCCACCATCTTCCTGGAAACAACGTGATCCATGAACGCCTGCACTCTTGACCGAGAGAAGACCCCGAGGACCGTCACGGCATGTTCGCCGCAGTCGCTCCAGTCTGTCATTCCTTTGACCCTCACTTTCATGAATCGCCTCCAAACGCACATCCCGCTCTACCAGCCCGGTGGCTGCGTCTCGATCCCCCCCGATGACTGGGCCTCACTCCGCTCGGCGCTGCGGGCACGCTTCAACGCGAGCCTGCTCGTGACAGAGATGGCCGTGAACCCCTTCCTCGTGATTGGGCACGAGAAGCAGGGTCTTCCCTGCCTGCGCATTGGACTGGAGTTCCCCGAGGACGTCGACCAGGACGACCTGGTGCGGTTCCTCGATCCACGGCTCCAGCAGCTCATCACTCGGAACATCGTCGCTCCCGTGGAGCGGCAGGCGGCGTGAGGTGATCGTGACGGTCCCATTCTTCTCCTCGGTCAAGTTGACTCGGCCCCGCCGACCCGCTGGTCGGCACGATCGGCGCCGGACGACCCTGAGACGCGACGTTGCCCGCCGTCTCGTTTCGAACCGGACGCTCGGGAGTGCCGTCTACGGTCGGCGGGGCTCGAGGCTCTCTCCTCCCTGGCGGGGGCGCTGATGCCAAGCGAGATCTGCGCACCGGCAAGAGAGGCCGGATGCGCGGCGAACGCCGTGACCGCACCGTGCGCTCCACTCCCGTGCCTCGCGGGGTTCAACTTCCCACTGGCCCTCGCTGCCGGAGACGGGCGTCCGAGAATTCCCGAGACCCTCTCGGTTTCCCCCGATCCCGGCGCGCGATTCGTCCTGCAGCTCCGAGACCTGCGGCTCCTAGGGGTCCCAGCGTGGCTGCGCGAAGTGCCGGGCGACCAGCTGCACACGGCGATCTTCGGGGGGAAAGAGCCCGCCTTCTCCCGTCGGCTCGGCAAGCTCCGAGACGCGAAACTGTTCCACGTCGACCGCGTGCTTGGGTCAGGCTTCAACCGCGTGCGGCTCACGAATCGGGGACGAGACCTCCTGGTGGAACACGGCGTTATGGCCGAAGCCGACGTCTGGGTCCCCCGCGCGTTCCTGCCGCTGAAAGACATGACCCACGGGCACCTCGTGGCCGGGACGGCGCTCCTGCTCGACGCGAAGCTGCCGTTCCGCTGGGATGCCATTTTTCCGTCCTGGACCACGCAACGGCGTGTGACGCCAACCCCAGTCGTGATCCCGGACCTCCTGGCCATTCGCGCTACCCCGGCGCGTCCACCTGGGCGCGTGTGGGCCATCGAGATCGACCTGGGCGGTGAGCGGCTCAAAGGGACGCTGCTGCCCAAACTCGCTCTCCTGGCACGAGACCTGACCTCGTGGGCGAACGGCGGCGAGGCCCGGATCGTTGTCCTGACGCGCGGAACGAAGCGGCTCCAGGCCCTGCGGACAGCGGTGGCTGCCGCGTCGCTCCCAGTACCCGTGGCGGCCGACCTGCTGCCGCGGGAGACGGGCCGGGCGGGCATTGAAGCCCTCCGGAGGCTGATAAGTCCGCCTGCAAAGCCGACTTCGCAGTCTCATGGGGCACAACATGAACCTTCACAGTGACTTACGTCTAGACGATTCCCCGTTCTTATCAGCGACGAAAGAGCTTCCTGAGGTTCCCGAATCAACCAGCGACGACATCACCGGACCCCGGACAGCTCCACCGCAAGGAGGAAATAGGATGACACACACCGATTCCCATTCAGCACGGGCTCAGGGACTCCGTCAGGAGTTCGTGTCCGTCGCACTCGTGTTCACTGTCGCACTCTGGAGCTGCGGCGGAGACGGGGGCGACGAGCTCACGAAGGCCGCCGCCTCACTCGGGCTCGCGGACGCGCCTCCCCTCCCCGCCGAGGTGATCGACCTCGGGTGCGACGTCTCCCTGGAGACGCCCTGCACGACGACGACGATCGCGACCACGCTCGAGAAAGTGCTTCCGTATGCAGCCGTCCGCCCGAATTCCACGCTCCGACTGTGGAGGATCGGCCGGGACGTCTCGGACATCACCATCGTGGCCGAGCAGGTCGTGCCCGACCTGAAGGCCAAGAGCAAGAAGGCCATGAAGCGCGACCGACTCGCCTGGATTGAGGCCGCGCGACGGTCCTTCATGACGGCAGCCGAACCGATGCTCAGCCAGCGACGCGTCACCCGCTCCCCGCTCCTCGAGGCGGTGTCGAAGATCGCGCTCACGGAGGTCCCCGGCATCTCGCAGCGCGTCACTATCCTCATCACCGATGGACTCGAGTACTCGAGCTTCGCGGATTTCGAGTGCACGGACCTGGCCCCCAACGCCCTAGCCGCGAAGCTTCACCGTGAACGCGTTCTCGTTCCCGGCACGCTGAAGGACACCAGGGTCTTCCTGACGTTCACCGACGTCACGCACATCTCCCGGAATCGGTGCCGCTCGTCGATCGCCCGGCTCACGTCGATCACTGAGTCGTGGCGGCAAGTGCTCCGCGAGGCAGGCGCGAGCGACGTCAGCTTCAGCACGGGCGTCGCGCCGCTCGGCGACCGTTGAGGACCTATGAAGAACCCTGTGTTCCGCCTCAGCTACCTCAAGACCTTCGGCAAGGCCAGTATCGACGAGGACGCTCGCCTGGGCGTCTACACGTACGGCGACCGCGCCAAGGCACTCCTCGGGAGACCGCGCCCGTACGACCCAATGGAAGTCACCGAACACCAACGGCTGGCCGAGGCCGTCAACACGGACTCGACGATCGAGGAGCGCAAGTCGGACCTCGAGCGGCAGGAGCAGCTGATCACCTGGTACTCCCGCCCCTGGGTTCTCCGACTTGGGCTCGCTCTCGCGTTTCTTGTCGAGACCCTTTCCGCTGTCCAGATCTTTGCCTCCTGTGGCGAAGAGATGCCCGAGCGCCTCTTCTTTGGCCTCACCGCGGCCTGTTCCGTCTTCATCCTGACCTACACGCTCGTCCGGCTCGCGAATCCGAAGCCGAAAGAGGAGACGCCATGAAACGGTCGCCATATTTCCTACTCCTTCTCGGCGTTCTCGCGCTCGTCGTAGTGGCGTTCGTCATCATCCGCACAGATAGTGCAGCCGAAGGCGGTGACGACTCGCTCCTGCTCCGCATCGCCCTCGCTGTGCTCTATGCCCTGATGACGGTCGGCCCTGCTTTCGGCGCAGAGCTGGCCTTGCGAGCACTCCCGCGTGCCACCCAGGCCACGAGGGAACTCCGGCGGCGGAAGACCGAGTGGAGAAAATCCGTAGAGACAAAGAGGAACGCCGAGAAGGCCATAAAGCAGGTGGAAGACGAGTACGACGCATACCTCTTCTGGGCGGCTAAGGCCAAGGGGAGGTACGACCGCTACTGGAAGAAGGCCCACGCCAAAGCCGGGTTCCCTGCGGTGCACGGCACGTCGATCCCAACGACCACCACCTCCCCAGATATTTCCGTCGAAGCTGAGGAATCCTCGTAACCCTTTCAAGACGTTGGAGGCCGGTCGAGAAGCCAGCTTTCCTCAAAGGAGTCTTCCGATATGGCACAAATCTTTACCTTCCCGAGGCAGGGCTCCCCCAGCGTTGCTGCGGCGCTCGTGACGGGCGCTGGCTCGGGATTCCAGAAGAACCTGGGCGCGCTAGCCACGGCGCTCCGCGACTGCGACCCGAGCGTCGTCGTAGCGGAGCCCGTCCCCCAGAAAGCGGCCGAGGCCGTGAGGCAGGGAACCGCGCACGGGCTGAACGTCACGTCGTACCTCGGCCGCGCCGAGAACGCCGTCTACGAGCGCATCGGAGGGAACGCCCCGATCATCGCCCACGTCGACGATGTCTCCGCCCTCGGGCGAATCCTCTCCGCTCCGGCAGCGGAACAGCGCGTCATCCTCGCGTACCTCCTCCTACTCCTCCCGAGCCAGATCCTGCTCTGCCTGCGAATGGTCTTTGTCCCGAGTCTCGACGCGGAGTCGAGGCGCAACGCCGCGCGTCTCCTCGAGTGCCTCGAACCCTTCATGCGAAAGGGCGGCAGGGACGCGATCTTCGGCCTGGGCGGTAAGAGCGGCTACCGGCTGGCCGAGCCGCGCCTCAGGTCCTGGATCTCCACCCATCTCGCGACGACCTTCCCGAAGGTCAACTCCGGGCTCAGCCCCACGTCGGCCCCGGTGGAGGTCACCACGGACGGTCGGCGGACGATGGCCCTCTTCATCTGCCATCACCCGGCGGGGTTCCGGGATCCCATCGCGCTCGCGAACGACGTCTCGCAGCAGCTCCCGCCGACGCAGCGTGGAGCCGACGTTGCCGTCGCGGAACTCGACGATCGCGGCGTCCGCTTCCATTTCGTCCGGACCCGTGGGACGGACGGCAGACTGGCGCTGGCCCGCGGCACCGCGATCGACGCCCTTTCACCCTCGGCCGTGGCCGACCTGATCCGTCACTCGGATCGCCACGAGGTCAACAGAACCAACGCCGCTACCGTAACGGACTAACTCCGCCCCCCCAAAGACCCGCGCGATCAGGACCCTTGGTCGCGCGGGTTCTCTCCCACTCTGGCTCACGATTTCTCGAGCGACCATCGTCTCGCCCTTGAGGAGTCCGATCAGCGGCCCCGCTGTGCAATCCCGGAACATGACCTGTCGCTCTGACCTTTCACGTCATAGACCTGTACACTTATTTTCGTGAGCCTCCCTCCCCTCTCGTCATCAACAGCCCGGTCCCCTGAGCAAGGGCAGCTCGTCACCGTCCGGCAACGGCGCTACGTCGTGACGGACGTGGCGGAAAGCGCTCTGCCAGAGGGCGCAATGGACGTATCGGGAAACGGGCGCGAGCAATCTCCTGACCCTCTCGTGCCTCGAAGATGACGCCATAGGAGAGGAACTCCAGGTCATCTGGGAGCTGGAACCCGGGGCGCGAGTTCTGGAGAAGGTCGCCCTGCCAGAACCGACCGGGTTCGATGATCCGATCCGGCTCGATGCCTTCCTGGATGCGGTTCGATGGGGGGCGTCGTCGTCAGCCGACGTGAAGTCCCTGCAGGCTCCATTCCGAAGCGGCATCGACATCGAGGACTACCAGCTCGATCCCGTCGTTCGAGCGGTTCGAATGCCGCGCGTAAACCTGCTGGTTGCCGACGATGTCGGCCTCGGGAAAACGATCGAGGCGGGGATGGTCATGCTCGAACTCATCCTGCGCCATCGGGCACGCCGCATGCTGATCGTCTGCCCGTCGGGCCTCCAGTTCCAGTGGCGAGACCAGATGCGCGACAAGTTCGGCCTCGACTTTCGGATCGTCGACACCGAGCTGATGAAGACTCTTAGACGCGAGCGCGGCATTCACGCGAACCCCTGGAAGCACTTCCCAAGGCTCATCACCTCGATCGACTTCCTGAAGCGCGAGCGACCGCTCCGTCTCTTCAAAGAGACCCTTCCCGCCGAGGGGGAGGCAATCTACCCGAGACGCTTCGACATCCTCGTGGTGGACGAGGCGCACAACTGCGCCCCGTCGGGTCGTGGGAAGTACGCCAAGGACTCCCTCCGCACCCAGGCGCTGCGGCTTCTCTCCCCGCACTTCGAGCACAAGCTCTTCCTGACCGCCACGCCCCATAACGGCTACGTCGAGAGCTTCTCTGCCCTCCTGGAACTCCTCGATAACCAGCGCTTCGCCAGAGGGACAGTCCCTGATCGCAAGCAGCTCGACGCGGTGATGGTTCGCCGCCTGAAGTCGGAGCTTCCAGCGAAGTTCGATGGCACTCCCCGATTCCCCAAGCGCTTCCTCGACGCGCTCGAAGTGGACTACACGCCCCAGGAGAAGGCGATCCACACCGCCCTGAAGCGCTACACCGAGCTTCGGCACACGGGCTGCCGAGATTCAACTGAGCAATTCGCCACCGAGTTCGTCCTGAAGATCCTGAAGAAGCGGCTCTTCTCATCTCCAGCCGCGTTCGCCTCGACCCTGGAACAGCACGAGCGGACTCTCCATTCGTCTGTGCGGAAGAAGCAACTCGTGCGGCCTTCACTCTCCGTCCTGCAGCGCCAGTTCGACGAGGTCGACGAGGGATCGGCGGACGATCACGACCTCGAAGAAGCCACCGGCAACGCCGTCGATGCTGCGACCCGCGTCTTTCGAGACCTGACGACGGAGGAATCCGCCCTCTTGAAACAGATGCGAGACTGGGGGGCTGGGGCCACCGTTCGACCCGACGCGAAGGCGAAGGTTCTGATCGACTGGCTCAACACCACGCTGCGACCAGGCGGGACGTGGAACGACACCCGTGTCATCCTCTTCACCGAGTACCGGACGACCCAGAAGTGGCTCCAGGAACGACTCGTGTACGAGGGGCTCGGGGGCGATCGGCTCATGCTCCTCTACGGCGGGATGAACCCCGACGAGCGCGAGAAGATCAAGGCCGCGTTCCAGTTCGATCCGAAGGGAAGTCCCGTCCGCATCCTGCTCGCGACGGACGCCGCCTCGGAGGGCATCGACCTGCAGAACCACTGCTCACGGCTCATCCACTACGAAATTCCGTGGAACCCGAACCGCATGGAGCAGAGAAACGGCCGCGTTGACCGTCACGGTCAGCGGGCGCCGAAGGTGGAGGTCTTCCACTTCGCTGGGAAGGGCTTCAAAGAACGCGAGCGCTCGTCGATCGAGATCCCACCAGGCGAACTCGAAGGTGACCTCGAATTCTTGATGCGGGCAGCAAAGAAGGTCGAGGCGATTCGTGAGGATCTCGGGAAGGTGGGGCCCGTCATCGCCCAGCAGGTAGAAGAAGCCATGCTCGGGAAGCGAGGCCGCCTCGATACCGTCCGAGCCGAACGCGACGCGGAACCCGTCCGCAAGATGCTGAAGTTCGAGCGCGATTTGAAGGAGCAGATCCAGCGCCTCCGCGATCAGCTGGACGACACGAAGCGCGAACTCCGGCTCTCTCCCGAGAACATCCAGAGCGTCGTCGAAGTGGCGTTGAGTCTCGCCGATCAACCCCGTCTCATCCCGACGGAAGCCGACGGCATCTGGCCAGACCCGTCGCGGAAGACGTCTCCCGTGTTCCACCTGCCACCGCTCAAGGGGAGCTGGCACTTCTGCGCGGAGGGACTCCAGCAGATCCACACAGGAGAAATCCGTCCAATCGTCTTTGATCACAGCCTGGCGAACGGACGCGACGACATCGTCCTCGCCCACCTGAACCACCGGCTCGTGCAGATGTCCCTTCGGCTCCTGCGGGCGGAGGTCTGGTCGACCGAGGGGAAGAAGAAGCTGCACCGGATCACGGCTCGCCTCGTGCCAGACTCCGCCCTTCGTGATCCCGCGATGGTGGCGCACGCCCGACTCGTGGTGATCGGCGGGGATCGTCACCGCCTCCACGAAGAGATCATCCAAGCAGGCGGAATCCTGCGGGAGGGCCGTCTCGTCGCCCTGAACGTCGGCGACACCCAGAGAGCCCTTGAATCTGGACTTGAAACGGAGCCGTCCGCCGCGATGAAGAAGACGCTCCTCGGTCTCTACGCGACGTACCTCGACGCCGCCAGCCGTGCTCTCGAAGCCAGGATGCGCGACCGCACCAAGGGTCTCGAGAAACTCCTGACCGAGCGGCGCGACAAGGAAGTGAACGACGTCCGCCAGATCCTGGAAGAGCTGAGGCGGACCATCGATGCCAAGCTCGGTGATCCCGAGCTGAAGCAGATGTCCCTCTTCGCAGACTGGACGGCCCCAGAACGCCAGCAGCTCGAGCGAAACATGGATGCCCTGCGAGCGCGCGTCCGAGAGATCCCTGACGAGATCCTGCGCGAGACTGCGTCCATCGCCGCGCGCTTCGAGAATCCGCAGCCGCGGATGTTCCCCGTTGCGGTCACCTTCCTTGTCCCACAACGCCTCGCGAGAGGTTGAAACCGCCGATGTCTATCGCTCGCCACCACGCCGAATGGCTCAAGCTCATCGATGTCTCGGGACCGTTCCTCAGTCTGCTCGTCCTGACGAAGCGTCTCCCGCAAGGGCTCGACGCCCACGACCCCGAACTCTTCCGCACGCTGAAGCTCGGATACGACGAATGGGACGATGACCAGCATCGGGCCACCAAGCATGACGATTGGATTCACTTCGTCCTGAGAGCCGTCTTGAACCTGCCCGAAGAGGTCATCGCGGAAGGCCAGGCGATTTCCGACTCCCTCCGCGCGACGGCTCCAGAGCACCACGAAGTTCTGCGTCCAGACATCGTCATCAGGAACCCCCTCTCGCGTGGAGACGGGCAGAAGCCGCGGCTCCTGATCCAGATCTACCCCGCGACTCAGGACCTCGAGAAGCGGATCCCGGGAAAAACCTGGAGCGCCTCTCCAGCGTCGAGGATGGTCGACCTTCTCCATGCAACGGGTGTTCGCCTCGGACTCATCACAAACGGCGAGGGCTGGATGCTGGTCGATGCCCCGCGCGATGACACCTCGGGATTCGCCTCGTGGTACGCCGCGCTCTGGTGCGAAGAACCGCTGACCTTGCGGGCGTTCCGAACGCTCCTCGGGGTCGATCGCTTCTTCGGCGTCGCGGATCACGAGACGCTCGAAGCCATGCTGGCCGAGAGCGCCCAGAACCAGCAGGACGTCACCGACCAGCTCGGCTACCAGGTGCGGAAGGCAGTCGAGGTGCTCGTCCAGGCCTTAGATCGCGCGGACCAGGACCACAGCCGCTCACTGCTCGCGGGCGTCGACGAAGCCGTCCTCTACGAGGCCGCGCTCACGGTGATGATGCGGCTCGTCTTCCTCTTCTGCGCGGAAGAGCGCGGGCTCCTGCTGCTGGGTGATCCCCTGTTCGACCAGCACTACGCCGTGTCGACCCTGCGGGAACAGCTCCGGCTCACAGCGGATCAGCACGGCGAAGAAATCCTGGAGCGGCGTCACGATGCCTGGTGTCGCCTACTCTCGACGTTCCGAGCGGTCCACGGCGGGGTGAAACACGAGCGGATGACGATTCCTCCGTACGGCGGCAACCTGTTTGACCCCGATCGTTTCCCGTTCCTGGAAGGGCGTAAGCGCGGGACAGCCTGGCATGCGGAGACGGCTGACCCCTTGCCTGTCAATAACCGAACCGTCCTCCACCTCCTGGAAGCCCTCCAGATTCTTCAGGTGAGACTTCCGGGTGGCGGCCCTGCTGAGGCGCGCAAGTTGAGCTTCCAGGCGCTCGACATCGAGCAGATCGGACACGTCTACGAAGGGCTGCTCGACCACACGGCGAAGCGGGCGACGGAACCGACACTGGGGCTCGCTGGCACGCGCGACAAGACCCGCGACTTCGAGCCCGAGATGCCTCTCTCGAAACTCGATGAACTGCTGGTGAAGGGCAAGGCCGAACTCGTGAAGTTCCTGAAAGAGGAATCGGGACGATCGGCCCAGACCCTGGAGAGGCTTCTCGACCGTCCCCTCACGCCGGAGGAAGATCGCCGATACCAAACGGCGTGCGGTGTCGGCAAGGACGGCGAATCCCTCTGGAAGCGCGTGAGGCCCTTTGCTGCGCTCGTCCGAGACGATAGCTTTGGGTACCCCGTGATCATCCGGGCTGGGAGCGTCTACGTGACCGAGGGGACGGACCGCCGCTCGACAGGGACGCAGTACACGCCACGGAGCCTGACAGAACCCGTCGTTCGCAAAGCGCTCGAACCTCTCATCTACATCGGTCCGGTCGAAGGCAAGCCGCGCACCGAGTGGAGACTCCGCTCACCGCGCGAACTCCTCGCACTCAAGATCGGAGACTTCGCGTGTGGTTCGGGCGCCTTCCTCGTGCAGACGTGTCGCTACCTCTCGGAACGCCTCGTGGAGGCGTGGGATGAAGTCGAGAGGCAGCATCCTGGGCCGCCACGGATCACGCCCGAAGGTGAGGTCTCTGACGGACTCCCCGAGGAGCGCCTGATCCCGAAGGATCCCGACGAACGCCTCGCGTATTCCAGGAGGATCGTCGCCCAGCGCTGTATCTACGGCGTGGACATCAACCCGCTGGCGGTCGAGATGGCGAAGCTCTCGATGTGGCTCCTGACTCTGGCGAAAGACAAGCCGTTCACGTTCCTCGACCACTCCATCCGTTGCGGAGACTCCCTCGTCGGGATTCACGACCTGATGCAGCTGAAGCGCTTCAGCCTCGGCGACGGCCCCGTGCAGACGGACCTGTTCGCGAGCGTGCCGCTGGATGCCATCGTCGAGGAAGCCGTCACTGACCGTCTGAAACTCGAGCGAATGGAAGGCGGAACAGTCGAGGATGTCGCCGTGCAGCGAGAACTCCTGGCGAAAGCCGAAGACACGCTCGCCCGCTTGAAGACCGTCGCCGATACCCTGATCGCCGTCGAGTTCGGCCTCGACAAGACGACGGCCATGGAGCGTGCCGCGAAAATCCTGGCTGCGTCCCAGCCGACCAGCGGTCGCTCTGCTGTGAAAGGGCTTCCATTCCACTGGCCACTGGAGTTCCCAGAAGTCTTCCAAGATTCTCGCTCCCCTGGTTTCCATGCGTTCGTCGGGAATCCACCATTCATGGGCGGGCAGAAGATCACCGGAAATCTCGGCACGGCCTACCGCGATTTCCTCGTGACCCACATCGCCTCGGGGAAACGTGGCAGCGCTGATCTCTGTTCGTACTTCTTCCTGCGAATGGGCTCACTCGTCAGGAACGGCGGAATGGCAGGCCTCCTGGCCACAAACACGATCGCTCAGGGCGACACCCGCGAAGTAGGGTTAGAGCAGCTCTTGGAGCGCGGCTTCACGATTCCACGTGCGATCCCGAGTAGAAAGTGGCCTGGCCAGGCCAACCTCGAGGTGGCGCATGTCTGGACGCGAAGGGGTCCGTGGGGCGAGAGCGTGCTCGACGAAAGGTCAGTTCCAAAGATTACGGCATTCCTGACACCGCCTGGGAAGAGCGAAGAAAAGCCTTACCGCCTTGCGGCCAATTCGAGTGGGTCGTTCATCGGCTCATACGTTCTCGGGATGGGCTTCGTGCTCGAACCGGAGGAAGCTCAAACGCTCATCGAGAAAGACCCGCGCAATCAGGACGTTCTCTTTCCCTACCTCAACGGTGAGGACCTGAATTCACGCCCTGACCAGTCCCCGAGCCGCTGGGTTATCAGTTTCCGCGACTGGGGGCTCGAGAAAGCAGAGACGTATCCGGACCTGATGAAGATTGTTCGAGAGAAAGTGAAACCGGAGCGGGACAAGTTAGCTGCAGGTGATGCTACGGCTCGCGATCGCGCCAAGCGCTGGTGGCAGTTCGCGCGACCAAGCAAAAACCTCTACGCCGCAATCGAGGGAATGGAGAGTTTGCTGGCAGTGTCTCTCGTGACACATCACGTAAGCTTCGCTTTCGTGCCAACGGGGCGGGTCTTTGCTCACAAGTTGGCGGTCTTTCCTCTTACGGAGTGGGCTCATCTAGCGATCTTGCAGTCGAGTTTCCACGAGCCATGGGCGCGGGCGCATTCCTCGTCGCTGGAGACCAGGATTAACTATTCCCCCTCCGACTGCTTCGAGACCTTTCCATTTCCGCGCGACGTCTCCTGCCTCGAGGACATCGGCGCTCGCTACGACGCCCACCGCCGATCGATCATGCTGGCCCGCCAGGAAGGCCTGACGAAAACGTATAACCGCTTCCACAACCCCGACGAGACCTCGGAGGACATCCAGACGCTTCGGAACTTGCACGTCGAGATGGACCAAGCGGTGGCGAAAGCCTACGGCTGGGATGACCTCGCCCTCGGGCACGGCTTCCACGAGACGAGGCAGGGCCTTCGCTTCACGGTGAGTGAGCTTGCCCGCCGCGAGATTCTCGACCGGCTTCTGCAACTCAACCACGAGCGGTACGCGGAAGAGGTGAAGATGGGGCTGCATGAGAAGAAGGCGAAGAAGGGGAAGAAAAAGGGCGGCGGGGATGAGGGGCCGCAGAATGGAACTCTATTTGGAGATCAATGAAGCATGGCTCGTAGCATTCCAGCGCATGTGACTCCGGAAGTTCTCTACTGGGCGAGAGCCGTGATTCGACTTCCAATCGAGAGGGCCGCGGACTCCGTAAAGGTGAAGCCTGACGTCGTAAGGGATTGGGAGACGGGCGCGTCTAGACCCTCGATCCCAAAGGCCAGACTCCTGGCGAAGAAGTACCAGAAGTCGTTCGCGAGTTTCTTCCTCCCGAGTCCACCGGAGCAAACACCCAGGGTTCCACACGATTTCCGGCTGTTGGGAGATTTCGTCCAGGATGGTCCGTCGTCGGATTTCTTGATCGACATGAATGCCGCCATCAGCCGCCGGGAGACGGCACTCGAGATCCTGAAAGCAACCAGGATTGAGGCATCTCGCTTCACAGAAACGGCATCGACTGAGGAACCGCCGCGGGTTATCGGGCAGCGGTTGCGTAACCTGCTCGGCATTCCGTTTGCTGAGCAGCGCAGATGGCACGATCAGCGCAAAGGATTCTCTCGTTGGCGGGAGGCGGTTGAGTCTCTCGGCGTTCTGGTGTTCCAGACGGCAGATATCCCATCAGTAGAACTACGCGCCTACTCCCTCTCATTCGACCCTCTTCCGATCGTCGTTGTGAATCGGAAAGACGCCTTTGCGGCACGCTCATTCTCCCTGCTCCATGAACTCGTTCATCTCATGCTGCGGGGAGAGGGCATCTGTGATCTCAGAGAGGATGATTCACGCCCTCCAGAGGATCAGGCCATTGAGGTCTTGTGCAACGCTGCTGCGGCCGAGTGTCTGATCCCCAGCGAAGAACTTGATAGTTCCACCGCCGTTCTAACTCATTCGATGGACTCGGAATGGCAGGACACTGAGATTGAAGGGCTGGCTCGTCTTTTTTCCAGTAGTCGCGAAGCGATTCTCCGACGTCTCCTTTCGATGGGACGCACCACGGAATCCTTCTACGAGGCAAAACGGAAGCAGTATCAGCATGAGTATTCAACTCGTGCGAAGTCAAAAGGGTTCGTGCGTCCGCCACAAAACTGCCTGAGTCTTCTTGGTCGACCTTTGGTTCGGCTCATCCTGACGGGCTTACAGACGCACGCCATTACGACGAGTGACGCGGTCGATACGCTCGGAGTTCGAGTCAAACACTTCCCGGCCCTCGCGCGGTCACTTGAGTCCTCTCCAACATGAAACACGAAGAACCGGGAGGCTATTTCATCGATACTTGCTCCCTGACACAGCTACGCAGAACGTATCCTCGCGAGATCTTCCCGCAGGTATGGCTGCTCATTGAAGAACTCGCCGAGCAAGGGAGGCTCCTTTCGGTCGAGGACGTCTTTCTAGAAACGCAGCTCCAAGACGATGAGATCGCGGTGTGGACAAAGAAGTGGCGCCGCATCTTCTTGCCGCTGTCGGAGAAGATCCAGCTAGCAGCGCGAGCGGTTCTGGCTGCGTATCCAACCTTGATTGATTACCGGAAGAGTGGATCCGCGGATCCATTCTTGGTCGCCGCGGCTAGCCTTCGAAATGCAACGGTTGTTACGGAGGAAGTGCCAAGTGGAGGATCTACCACGCGTGTGAAAATTCCAGATGTCTGCCACCCGATGAAGGTCAGGTGCATCACGCTTCTAGACCTCCTGAGGGCCGAGAAGCTGAGGTCGGACCAAAGAGAATGAGCCAAGGGGCTTGTCTGCGTGGGTAGCTCGATTGATAAAGGGAGATGGTCTCTCGACCTGAGCCAGGCTACCATTCCAGGTGATGATCAGTATGGCGGAGTTACGGAACCTTGTAGCAGCCAGACTCGATGACGCCGAGGCCCTCTATAAAGCGGCGCGTTACGATGGAGCCGTGTATCTCTGCGGCTACGCCCTGGAAGTCGCCCTGAAGGCTCAGATCTGCGTCACGTTGGATTGGGTCGGATTCCCCTCGTCCAGAGGCGAGTTTCAAGACTACTCAAGCTTCCGGACTCACGATCTAGACGTCTTGCTCCATCTCTCAGGACGCGAGAACCCTGTTCGAACGGGCTTTCTAGCGGAATGGTCGATCGTCTCTCAATGGGATCCCGAGGCAAGATATCGTCCAGTTGGTACGGTGACAGATTTCAGCGCCAGGCAGATGATCGACTCGATCAAGAAACTCACGAGCGCCCTATGATCGACATCGCGAACCTCAGATCGATTAAGACCCAACTCGAAGGCGAGAAGGGGCCGTTCGTGCTCTTCGGTCTCTTCCTCCGAGAGAATTCCCCGGGGAAGTGGGACCTCGTTGTCGCCGCTCCGTGGCTTCACGAGGACAAGTACGAAGACTACAAAATCGTTTCGGACAAGTTGTCCGCCATCCTCCCGCAGAATCAGATGATTGACCTTTCGCGAATCGTCATCCTGAACGAAGGGAATCCTGGCCTTTCTGCTCTGCTACACGCTGTTCATGTTGCAGGAAACGGGTATCTCGAAGTTCGCGATTCCAACTTCTTCGGGCTCTCGATTCGGCACGCACACATCTTGGCCGCTGAAAAGCTGGAGAAGGTCAGCAGCTCGCCGACAGCAGGCTAGCTCCTCCCGGAGCTAAGGGACCTGGCGAACTCCTACACTAAAGGACCGTCACGCGCAATCAGGCCTGACCCCTGCCGCAAACCGACATCTGGCTGTCACACCTTTGTCAGGCTCTTCTCTTGCTCTCGCCCGGCATCTGAGTAGAGTGAGATCGTATGAGCGCCGTTCTGCCATCGTCAGCATCGGATATGCAACTTCGGGCTCGCCTCCTGGAGTTGGTCACCAATGACCTCCTGGGACCGGCAGGCGGTGAGAACGAGGAGATCGCCGAGCGGAACGTGCGAGACCGCTACCTCGTTGGCGTTCTAGCCCCGCAGAAACGCAAGAAACAAATCGAGGAAGCTCCGAAGACCTCGGCCGAGACGGACGACGAGGATTCTGACGAAGACGTTCCAGCGATCCCCGATGAACTCGCTGAGGGCGGAGACGACAGCCCCGACGATGGCATTACAGACAAGGATGTCTCGCTCACGCAGACGTTCTTCCCGTCTTCGATCGGCCTGACGTTCTGCGTGGCGAAGGATGCGACGAAGATTGCCATCGCGGCGCGCTGGGGCCAGTACCTCCGCGAGGTCAAGGAAGATCAGATCGACCCGAAGAATGGACGTCCCGTTCGTGTGTGGCGGCGTCACCAACGCGGCGGGAAGCTCGACATCAGTCTCCGCGAAGGAAACATCACCCCCAAGCCACTCGACTCGGAGTCACCGGATGTCGTGATCAGAGGGCGTATCCGAAAGCGGGATCACGGATTCGTGATCACCCTGTTCCTCGTGAACGGCCAGGAAGAGTCCTCTCCGAAGGATCCGGCATACGTCTTTCAACCTGCCGTGAAGGTGACTTCCGCAGGCGGGGAAGCGATCTTCGAGAAGAAACAGCTCGACAAGGTCTGGAGCAGTCTCTCTGACCCTGCCATCCGCGATGAGGAGGAGCGGATGGATATGCTCTACCGGAAGAACGTCGAGTTCGCCGTCGGCCACGGTGTCAGCGTTCACGCCACACCGAGTTCGGAGACACCAGATCGCGCCGTCGCCATCGAGACGCGGATCGTTCCCGTATCGGAAGTCTCGAAGAGCACGCCACCACGAGAAACCGACGAGGACCTGCATCCCGCGTTCGGGAAGCTCAAGGGCCTGGTGCTCGACATGAAGGACTTGGCCAAGGCCGAAGCGTCAGGCTTCAAGAAGAAGCTCGCGCCCCTCGTCACCGCCTACAAGTCCTGGATCGAGACCGAGACTGCAAAGATCTCAGAGGCTGCAGAAGGCCTCACGAAGTACAGAAGCTCTGCGGACGGCGCTCTCGCTGATGCCAGGTCCATGCTCCGCCGAATTGAAGAAGGCCTCGCTCTCATCGAGAAAGATGCGAAAGCTGCCGAAGCCTTCCGCTTCATGAACGAGGCGATGTGGCTCCAGCGCACGCACTCCCTCTACTCCGAAGAGCGGCGTCGCGGGAAGGACCCGAACTTCGATCGCGACGTAGACACCCCGCAGAATCGAACGTGGTACCCGTTCCAAATCGCATTCATCCTCGTCAGTCTCCCTGGCATCACGAAGCTCGACCACCGCGACCGCTCCGAGGGCCAAGACGCTGTCGCCGATCTCCTCTTCTTCCCGACAGGCGGTGGAAAGACCGAGGCGTACCTCGGCCTCGCGGCATACACGATGGGCATTCGTCGTCTGCAGGGCGTCGTCGCCGGCCGTGATAGTGAAAGTGGCGTCGCTGTCCTGATGCGGTACACGCTCAGGCTACTGACGATCCAGCAGTTCCAGCGTGCCACGGCACTCATCTGCGCGTGTGAGTCGATACGGCGATCAGCCCTCGAAAAGGGCGACACCAAGTGGGGTATGACCCAGTTCCGCATAGGCCTCTGGGTCGGCCAGAAGACGACGCCCAACTACACCGAGGATGCCGAGGAAGCTGTGAAACAGCTCAAGGGGTCTGAAGCAGGCTGGGCAGGATCTGGCACTGGATCTCCCTACCAGCTCACGGCGTGTCCATGGTGCGGGAGCCGCATTGATCCCGGCAAGCACCTCGAGGTTCGACCCTTCAAGGGCTCTACGGGACGGACGCTGACGTACTGCGGCGACGCTATGGGGCAGTGCCGTTTCAGCCGCCGTCAGGCACCAGGAGAAGGGCTGCCGATCGTGGTCGTCGACGAGGAGATCTACCGACTGTTGCCGTCGCTCCTCATCGCGACCGTCGACAAGTTTGCCCAGATGCCGTGGAAGGGCCAGGTCCAGATGCTCTTCGGGCAAGTGGACGGGCGGTGTGAGCGACACGGATTCCGTTCACCGGAAACCGACGATGCGGGATCGCACCCAAAGACGAGGGAAGGGCTCCCGGCCGCAAAGACGGGCCCGCAAAATCCGCTTCGACCGCCAGACCTCATCATCCAGGATGAACTCCACCTCATCAGCGGTCCGCTCGGGACGCTCGTTGGACTCTACGAGACGGCGATTGACCGGCTCTGCACGTGGGAAGTGAACGGGAAGCGCATACGCCCAAAGGTGATCGCCTCGACCGCGACGATTCAGCGGGCTGGAGATCAGATCGGCAAGCTCTTCCTCCGCCGCGTGGCCGTGTTCCCGCCTCCTGGCGTGGATGTTGGCAACAATTTCTTCTCTCTGCAGAGAGAGCCGTCAGAGGCGTTCCCCGGTCGCCTTTACCTCGGCATCTGCGCTCCTGGACGCCGGCTCAAGGCGGCGTTGATCCGTGTCTACGTAGCGTTCCTGTGTGCTGCGCAAACCCTCTATGAAAAGAACGAGGAACGGATCGATCCGTGGATGACGCTCGTCGGCTACTTCAATTCGATGCGTGAACTCGGGGGCATGCGGCGTCTGGTGGACGACGACGTGGCGGCGCGCTCGAAGAAAATGGATCGGCGTGGACTGGCAAAACGGTCGATCACGCCGCAAGACCTCGCCGAGCTGACATCTCGCATGCGATCGGAAGACATCCCGAAGATCCTCGATCAGCTCGAAGCCGTATTCGATCCGAAGAACGAAGCGAAGCGCAAAGAGCTGATTGCCAAGGGGGACTTCAAGTCGCTGACGAAGAAACCCATCGACGTGCTCCTCGCGACGAACATGATCTCCGTCGGCGTCGACGTTCCGAGGCTCGGGCTCATGGTGGTCTGCGGCCAGCCGAAGGCAACGGCGGAGTACATTCAGGCTACGAGCCGCGTCGGGCGCAAGAAGCCTGGCATCGTCTGTACCGTCTACAACTGGGCACGGCCGCGCGACTTGTCGCACTACGAAACCTTCGAGCACTACCACTCCACGTTCTATAAGCACGTCGAGGCACTCTCGGTGACGCCGTTCTCGACCGGAGCTATCCGGAGGGGACTCGCGGGTCTCCTCGTCTCTCTGGTTCGGCTGAAAGGGACGGAGTTCAACCCGAACAACGCCGCGGGGAAGATCCAGAGCACCGACGCTGCCATTGAGGACGCGATTGAAGCCATCGCAAAGCGGGCTGAACTCGTCTTCCGAAAGGAGGCTGGCGACACGTGCCGTGCGGAGTTGCACCACAAGGTCGATCTCTGGCGGGCACAGGCGCAGAACAAGGCCGGGGGACGCATCCTCACGTACGACGCGGGACGGGGAAGCGACAAGGGCGTCTCGGTCCCGCTCCTCGCTCGGCCGAGTCTCGAGCGATGGGACGAGTTCACGTGCCTGAATTCGCTCCGTGAGGTCGAGCCGACCGTGAAGCTCATCCTGCAGGATGGCGGCCTCGACGATGAGCCCTCTTGTGCATCGAGCCCAGCCCACCCGGAGACGGACGACAGTAACGGAGAACCATCATGAGCAGCCACCTCATCCGAAAGTCGGAAGCTGGAGAACTCCGCCCGAGTCAGGTCCTGACGACCTTTGGGGTTGGTTCGCTCGTGGATCTTCCCAACCTCTCCGTGATCGTGATGGGACTCGATGACTGGCCCGTTGCCCAGTCTACGGAAATCGGCGAAGAGCGGCTCCTTTCAAATGTGCAGGACATCCTCGGTCCACTGGTGACGAAGCTGATGTCACCTCCTAGAGGAGAGGAATCGCAGAGCGCGAGGACGAACTGGTTCGATGAATCCCGTCTCGTCGGCGTTCCGGTGGCACCGTTTCCCCGCTGGATGATCTGCTCGTGGTGTCGGCTTCTCGCACCCATCGGATCTGGCCTGTTCGAGCCCAAGATCATCCCCTATCGACCAGATAAGACCCGTTACGTTCACAGCTGCAGCGGCAAGAAGGGTTCGCCAGCCACAGTCCTTCCAGCGCGTTTCATCGTCGCCTGCGAGAAGGGGCACATGAACGACTTCCCGTGGGTCGAGTTCGTCCACCGGGGCGCAACCGAGTGCCAGGGACCTCTGACCCTCTACGAACCGGGACCTTCCGGCGAGGCAGCCGACATCCAGATCGAGTGCCGCGTGTGCCACGCGAAGCGGCGTATGGCGGAAGCCTTCGGACGAGAGAACCAGCGGAATCTGCCGCCCTGTGATGGCCGTCGTCCCCACCTTCGGGACAAGGAACCTGGCGGCTGCGATGTGGCGAACGTGCGGGCAATGCTGCAGGGCGCCTCGAACACCTGGTACGCGATTCCAGTCACCGTCCTGTCGCTTCCACAAGCCAAAGACGACCTCGGCCTCCTGGTTGAAGAGAACTGGCCCGTTCTCGCCCAGGCAGAGAGCGCTGGCGAGATCGCCTTCGCGCGACGGATCAGCAAGCTCAATGACCTGGCCAAGTACAGCGACGCGGATATCTGGGCTGCCGTGGAGAAGAAACGGAATGCATCCCAGGACTCGTCTGAAAAGACTGACATCAAGACGCCCGAGTGGAAGGCGTTCTCGAATCCCGCTTCAGCGCCGCAAACGCGGACATTCAAACTCCGCGCCGTTGATCCCCCGGAAGGGTTCACACGCCCGTTCAAACGGATCGTCATTGCCGACGCCCTTCGAGAGGTGAAAGCCCTCATCGGCTTCACGCGCATCGAGTCTCCGCGAGATTTCGACACACCGTTCCTGATGCCGGAAGGCAGGCGCGCCCCCCTCTCGAGGAAGGCGCCCACGTGGGTCCCCGCGTCCGAGACGCTGGGCGAAGGAATCTTCTTCCAGTTTGCTGAAGACATGCTTCACCAATGGTTGTACACGTCACAGGCCAAGGAGCGGGACCACGAGTTCGAGGAGACCTACATCCAGTGGCGCAAAGCGAAGGGGCTTCCCCCAACGGGTTACCCAGGACTGCGCTACGCCCTGATCCACAGCTTCTCCCACGCGATGATTCGGGAGCTGGCCATGGAGTGTGGGTACTCGGCGGCGTCTCTGTCGGAGCGGATCTACTGTTCGGACGGCGGTGAAGGCGAGCCGATGGCGGGCGTCCTGATCTACACCGCAGCACCAGACAGCGAGGGCACCCTGGGGGGGCTCAGTTCGCTCGGAGAACCTCAGAGCCTCGGGCGGTACATCAACCAGGCCTTGGAACGGATGAGCCTGTGCTCCTCTGACCCGCTCTGCGCTGAGCACCAACCTTTGACCGACGAAACCCTGCACGGCGCCGCATGCCACGCCTGCCTCTACCTTCCAGAAACCACGTGCGAGCGCGGTAACAACTTCCTGGATCGTTCCGTTCTCGTGGCCACCGTTGAACGCAGCGACCTCGGGTTCTTCCACACCTGACAAGAATGCCGAACCCATCAGGATCGACCATCGCCGAGATGATCAGCCGTCTAGCCGCTGATCTCCCAGCTGAGGTCACAGAGACCATCGCCGAGATCCTCCTGGGAGCGGATACCCTCTTGTCGGGCCGACACCGAGCCATGGAATACGTCTCGAATGCCGAATACAGGAGCCGAGCTGTTCAGCTACTCGACCGCTGCCAGAGCGAGGGAATGCACCCATCTGCAGCAGGCCTCGCACTCCGGGCATCCGGCATCTCCGAGAAGGAGAATCGGCGGAAGCAGCAGGTCGAGATCGTCTGGACTGGACCCGACGCAGAGGCCGTTCCGTTTCGGAGAACGGAGCAAGTCATCCTGCAAGTTCTCGATTCCGCCAAAGAGCGGATCACGCTCGTCAGCTACGCGGTGTACGCAATCCCCCGCGTCCGCGAAGCCCTGGTCAAGGCGGCGAAACGGGGGGTAATGATCAACGTCATCCTGGAGACCCCGGACAAGACGAGCGGTGAAAACACCTACAACACCTTGAAGGCGCTCGGTGACGACGTCGCAGCCTGCTCGACGGTCTACTACTGGCCCGAGGCGGCGCGCCCGAAGGACGGACACAAAACGGCCATCCTCCACGTGAAGTGCATCACGGCAGATGGCCGATGGCTCTTCGTCTCCAGCGCAAACCTCACCGAGTACGCATTCACGATCAATATGGAGCTTGGCACCTTGATCACGGGCGGAAAGCTCCCCCGGCAAGTGGAGTCGCACTTCGACTGGCTGATAGCCGAGATGCAGCTCGTGAAGACCTAATTGAGAGGCGAACCTGCATGAAGGTGATTCTTTTCGGAGCGACCGGGATGATTGGGCAGGGAGTCCTTCGCGAGTGCTTGCTCGATGGCGAAGTCGGGACCGTCCTTGCCATCGGGCGGAGAGGAACTGGCCAACGGCACGAAAAGCTGCGGGAACTTTCGCACCAGGACTTCTCGAACCTCTCCGCAATCGAGAACGAACTCGCTGGCTATGACGCGTGCTTCTTCTGCCTCGGCGTCTCCTCAGCGGGGATGAGCGAGACGGACTACCGGCGCATCACCTACGACGTCACGCTGGCTGCAGCCCAAACCCTAGTCAAGCTGAACCCCGGAATGACCTTTATCTACGTGTCAGGGACGGGTACGGACAGCTCCGAGCACGGGCGCACGATGTGGGCTCGGATCAAGGGTGAGACCGAGAACGCGCTCCTGAGTCTGCCGTTCAAAGCGGCATACATGTTTCGGCCCGCGTTCATTCAGCCGCGGCACGGCATCGTCTCTAGCACGCGGCTCTACCAGGTGCTGTACACGGTGATGGGACCGCTCTTCCCGTTGTGGAAGAGGCTCTTTCCGAAGTACGTGACGACGACGGAAGAGCTTGGCCTCGCGATGATCCTCGTGGCGAAGCACGGCGCCCCGAAGCGCATCCTGGAGAACGCGGACATCACGGCGTCCACTCGGATCGCGCCGACACCGTTCTGAGGTGATTTCCAGCTCCCGGAACCAGGAGGCTTCCTGTCGGAAGGTCTCCTGGTTTCTGGGCGCAACCTGGCAAAGATAATGGGCGCTCATCAGGAAGAGTCAGGGGGCTACATGCAGAACCGGAACGAGAGCCAAAAGATTCTGGAGATCCTCGGGTTCCGCAACATTCGGTATGAGCGGACCCTGACGAGTTCGGTGACGACATCGTGGGGCCTCCGGCGAGAGGGTTGTGCGAATCCAGGTCTCGGACCAGAGCGCTGAGAAGACGAATCCCTACCCGTTGATCTACGACTTCTTCCAGTGCGATCGGCTGGGAGAAGGGACCCGGCTGATCGTGAGCGGGGTATCGGCGAAGTTCTTGAAAGCGATGGCGGAGTCGCTGACGCACTTCTACAACACGGGCAATGCCTTGCTGGCAGAACCCATTGTCGAGACGTCTGACTTCTCCGTCTACCGCTCTACTACGCCGTCAGGACACGTGTTCTACCGGGGGCTCAAGCGTGGCTTGCTCCTGTTGAACTTTCGAAAGCTGAGCGCGTGATTCGCCTCGCGGCCACTGTAGGAAGCGCCGAGTGCGAGTTCTGTTTCGGGCATGGGGAGTCCTCTCTCGCCGAGACGGGCGAAAAGAAAACGGGCGCCGGAGGAGAAATCCTTCCCGGCGCCCGGTAGTGAAAAGGGAGAGCGCGGAGAGCGTCGCGGCTCAGACGCTCGAGGGCGTGAGTAAAAGCAGGTAGTTCCGCTCGCCGAGCCGAATCGTGACGAAGGGCTTGTCTGCGGCCGTGATCACGCCGAGGTAGTCGAGTGCGCTCTCAAACTCGTCCGCCTCGGCGTGTTGGAAGCCACGGTGGGAGTGGACGGCGATCGCATCGAGATTGAACGAGACGCCGTCAATTTCAACGGACGCGTGGAGCCAGCTCTCAGGAGCGGCATCCGCCTCTGTCCCCCGCGGCTGGAGGGTGTCGAGATCCAGAGTGACGATCATGGGGTCCTCCCTGTTCAGTTGCCGAGAATCACGAGGGGCTATCGAGCAGCGATGAGGCGTCAGCAGCGTCGAAGTGAGACGGGAGGTCGAGGACGATCATCACGCTCTCGGTCGTGCCGCTGTCACGGACTCGCTCGAGAACTCGAATCCACGGGGCGTCCCACTCGGCGGTGAGCTGGTCGGCTCGCGTTCTCATTCGAGATGGTTCTGCCGCGACACCGAAGCGGTTTGCGATGTAGCTGAGGGCGAGGAAGAGGGAGCCCGCCGTGGACGCACCCAGGAACGCGAGCCTGCGGCTCGCGTTCATTCGGTGATCGAACCACGGCTGGCGCCAGGCGGTGGAGATTCTCCTTTGACCATCGCGGAATGTCTGGACAACCCAGTCGTTCTGCGGCAGGTCTTCTTTGGAGAGAGGTGTGCGGCCGGCGAGTTGAAGGAAGAGCGGCCCCTGGCGGTAGTGAGAGAACCAGCGGCAGGCCGCATAGTCCTTCCCGTTGATGACCGCGTACGGGCGGTTCGCGATCGTTGCGAGGTGCATCGTTGGTCGCGCGTCTACGGATTCTTAGGGGGCCAGGACTCGGTATGGCCTGGCGAGAACCGTGTTTCACATTCACGGGTGAGATCAGGCGGCGTTCGCATGGCGAGACTCCTTCATCTCGCCTGCTCGCAAGATCCGGTCTGCGGCCTTGAAGATGCGCTGTGCCGACGAGTCCGGGATCACCGTTCCCCTTCCGTACCAGGACTGGATGTAGCCTCGGGCGTACTCAGCTCCCGGCATGTTCAACGCGTCGAGGCAGAGCAGCGCCACTGCCTCGGCCTCGGCTTCCGTAAGGTTCATCGGGAGGTCCATCCGGTCCGTCCCACGCTCAGCCGTATGGCCGAGGAGGATGTGCCCAAGTTCGTGGAAGAGGGTTTTCGCCGGGAGCTGGGCGAGAGGACTGACGGCAATCGTGCGGTGCTCAGCGTAGCCCTGGATGTTCCCGTCTGAGAGGGAGAAGGGAACCTCCTGGATTCCGAGCGACGCGAGGGCCGTCGCCTTGTCCCAGGACGGGATCTCGAGCGGTGGAACCTCGGCGTCACCATCCGTCTGGGCGAGGACGAACCAGCGCGGTTTCCAGACGAAAATTGTTGCGGTCTGGTCGTCGGCATCGCCAGTGGATTTTGATTTCCTCGGCGTGTTCGATCTCACCTTGAGCGGCATACAGAGCGAGAGAGCATGCTCGCCGGGTTTCACCGAGCGGCCGAGTTCGTTCCACCTCCGAAGTGTGGCGATGGGCCCGGGCTGAATCCTTCGGCCGAGGCACTGGCAGAGAGCTGCGATACGGTTCCCGAGACTGTATCCGTGGAAACGGCTGTAGGCCTCCAGGATGAGTCCCGGCGCCTCGACAGCCTCGATGAGCAGCTCGGACCACCTTGGATTGGAAGGTTTCGTCATATCAGATCTCCAATCGACTGAAGGCAGGGCAGGATCTCGTCGTCGCCAAGAATCTGGACGGCGCAGGGCTCGCAAAGCGGGACGGGATCCCCGGTTTCTGGATCGTTGTAGATGCGGACAGCTGTCGTGGAGCCGCACTCTTCGCAGGTCATTCGTGTCTCCTTTCTCCTTTCTTCTGATTGATCACAAGCGCCGACGAGAGGTCTCCCGCCGTCGGACAGACGGGTGACCAGGCTCAGTGCTTGAGGTAGGTGACCGGAACCAGGGGCGCGTCCCAGCACCGGCGGCACCCGCCACAGTTCGCGGGCGTGCGGAGGGATTTCGGGCATGTGGCCATGAAGCGCTCCGTGGTGACAGCGCTCCCGGCACTGAGTCCGGGGATGACCGGTGGGGGGGCTTCGAGAAGGATTGCGCTGGGACGTACGGTCACGTTCGGGAGGGCATCCAGGAGGCGGATCGCCTCCAGAAGAGGGTCGCCATCACGCCGCTGACGCCCTTGAATCGCCCAGCTGTGAGTCGGTGCCCAGAACCGGACGTGGGGCAGCGCACCCGCGATCGTGATCCACGCCTCGACGTAGGCGACACTGAAGAAGTCGCCCGCATCGTGGATTCGGAAGTACCGCTCCTCAATGGATGCGATGCACGCGACCATGGCCGGGGCGAAGCTACCCGCGGCGAGCGCATGGGTGGTCCATGTGAGCCGCCGGGCCTGGGCCTCTCTGACGGCCGGCCATCGGTAGCGCCCCCTGCTGTCCGCGTAGCATGCGGCACAGATGGAGCCGGGACTGAGCAGAGCACCGGGGCACGTCCTTCTGGCTGGCAGGCTGAAGGAGGCGCCCGGCATCGCCGAGGTTTCGGTGAGGATAGTCATTGGTCCTCCTCACTCCGTGCAGGCCGGAGTCATGAAGGGGACGTGGACTCGGACAACCGAGGATCGGAAAGATTCGTCATGTCAGACCTCCAATCGGGCGGAATCAGGGCGAGGGCGCCCTCGGGCGGCCGGCGCGCGCAAGTCGGCGGATGGCCGTGCGGATGCCATTGAGGCGACCGCGTAGGGGAAGCGCCGCGTCGGCCGCCCGAGAGGGTCCTCGCGGAGAACCCACTCGAGATGGAGGTGATGACGTACCGGGATGTGAAAGGGCGATCTCTTGCGAGGCGCCATCAGTGAAACTTGAAATCGTGGAGAAGGACATCGCGAAACACCAAGGTGGGACGCACCGTCCCGCGTCACGGGAATCCCTTGGCTTACACGCGCCATCATCCCGGGACTGAAAGTCGCAGGAATTTCTCCGGAGACCGTTCCAGTTCTTCGGCCACGGAGAAAGAAAAGAGCTTGGCGGCAAACCCCTCGAGGGAGGCTCTGCGGAGCCTCCTGATACGGCCTTCCGAATCCCCATGGAGCCCGTCGCTCACCGTCACGAGGACCGAGAAGGCATCGAAGCCGGTGAGGTCCTTGAGAATGTCCGCTCTACGCGCGAGTTCCCGGTACCTCTCGACCTTTGCCTCGGCAAAGTGGGTGAGGGATTCCTGTCCGCGGTCGTGTTCACCGAAGACGAGGCGGCGTTCGTCCCCTTCTGCAACGACCACGACGAAATCCGGCTGCGGAAGCCGGAGACCGTGGAGAGAGTTCGGAAATGGCCGGTGCCAGCTCGACATCCACGTGGCGATGGGTATCGGGGAGGATTCGATGGAAACGAGGATGTCGTTCACTTCGCGCTGGTGGATCAGGAAGGCTGGTAGCACACCGTCTGTGAGAGGGACAGGGAAGCGCCGGTCGTTCCGGAGCATCATCGCGAGGAGTTTGGCGTGACGAAGAGGCGCCTGCGACTGCTCGAGGTGCGACAACCCGAATCTCAGTCCAGCCCGAGTCGGGACGACGTAGCGAGGCCGTCCACCCCGGACCGAGGGGTCTTCCCAAAGACGAATCCAACCTTGACGAACCATGGCAGAGAGCCGATAGCTGAGGCGAGATCTGTGGCGGTCACCGAAGACGAGCTGCTGGAGTTGGGTGAGGGAGAGGAGGCGCATCTTCGCGAGTCGGATCAGGATCGCGCGATCCCGGGGGAGATCTGGTCCGCGTGCGGGGGGCGCTGAGTCCCCGTGTGCGAGCCTGTGACCCAGCGCTGGATCGGTCTCTCCTCGCGCACGGATCGGCTCCTCGGTCGCGCGCCTGGGCGTGCGAGTCTCCCTCGGAGAAACGGCTTCCACAGGCGAGTCGTCTGCCGCATCGCGAAGGCGATCAATTGCGTCTGGCGACGCGGTCATCCGCTGGACTGGGGGAGGTGGGTCGTGAGGCACCGCTCGATGGATGAGGGGATGAGGCCCTTCGATCCTGGCATGAGGAGCGGCGAGGATGCACACCTCCCGAGTCGCGTTGGGACGCAGGGTTTCGCGAGAGGCCCGCTGCGTGGAGGGCGCTCGCTATCGTTCTCCGAGGGCCCCTACGTCCCGGCTCCTTCGGTCGCCTCGTACCCTGTTGTTTGGTTTCACCAACACGGAAAAGTGGACATCAGGCTTCCCCTGTGGCATGTGTCTGCCTTCCGCGAAGGAAGAACTCAGAGCTGGTCTTGAGCTGTGTCTGTCGGTTGTTCCCGGTGCGGTGCGCGGGACGGTTCGTCCCGATATCGCCTCCAGCAGTCGCACCGAGGACGCAATCGCGCTAATCATCGAGGCGTTTCCTCACCCTTCTGCGTGCCGTGCACCGCTCGACTAACCTCCTCCGGACCCTCGATCGCCTGGGACGAGAACGCGGATGGACCCGCGCGGAGATGGCCTCCCGTGCGGGCTTGAGCCGCTCGACGTTGGTCCATGCGGCTGGGGGGAGGCGGGTCCTCACGACGCAGGCCCTCGCACGGATCTGCCGCACCTTGCCGGACGTCCAGGAGTTCAAGGAACTGTTCTGGTCGTACATCCGGTACGAGATTCCCGTAGGGTCCGAAGAGGTCGGAGTCCTCCCGGTTCACGCGAGGCCTGCGGACACGCTTCCGGAGCGGGAGCGGGATGCTCTCCTGGGCTACGTGCGCGCATTCCCCACCCGGTTCGTCGACGGGAGCGGCCTCGTCATCGTGTCGGGCCAGAGCCGGGTTCTCTCGGCGGCCGCAGCGCTCGTTTCACATTCCCTCACGTCTTCCGGAGTCGCCGTCATGCGTCGTCTGGCAACAGACCCCGTGCACGCATCCGAGATTCCTGCACTGGAGCGCGCCCGGCTCCTGGTGCTCGAGCGGGTGGACTTCGCGAAGCCGCCAGCCCGGAATCTCCTGGCCCTTCGCCTGGAACGCTTCCTCCCGGTCGCCGTCACGACGGCCACGTCCGATCTGGCTCCGTGCCTCGGCGCAACCCTGGCGCGTGCGCTCCGGGATCACTGCGGCGACATCCTCATCCCCCCACTCCATGGCTGAGGCCCCCCGCACACTCCGGCTGTTGACTCCTCAAGCGGAGCGCCCGGCTGGCGTGAACGCGCTGCGCGTCGACCTCGGCGCCTTCATCGCAGCGGCCAGGGAGGTGGGCCCAGACCCGGCGCTCCTGCTCCTCACGGTTCGGGCGCTCTCCCTCCGGGGCGATGTCGGGGTCCAGCTCTCCGATCTCTCGTGGATCCTGGGCGTCACGACCGGGCAGATCTTCGGCTGGCTCGGGCAGCTCGAGGCGTCGGGCCTCGCCGTGTGGCACGCGCGTGGGGGGGTGGTCACGATCGAGATCGCGTCTCCGGAGACCGAGCGGACGCTGTTCGCCCCGGAGGACAACCCGGGAGTCGTCCACACCCTCCCGACGCACTGGTTCATCCGGACGCTGCCGCTCCTGCGGCGCCGGACGGCGTTCCTCGTCTACCTCTTCCTCCGGAGCCACGAGCGGGCCTCGGGGCTCACGGGGCCGCTCACGCTCGGGTCCATCGCTCGAGCCTGCGGGATCAAGAACGGGATCTCGCTCTACCTCTCCCTCGCCCGTCTCCGGCGATTCGGTCTCGTGCTGCCGACAGGGAAGCACGGGCGCTTCGTCCTCGCCGACCCGCCCCCGCTCACGCGTTTCCAGCGGCGCTACCTGGAGCTACTGGCTTCGGGTGCGCTCCCGGTGACAGGAGCAGGCCGAATCCTGCTGGCCCTGGTTCTCGTCACACCCGCCGCGCTCCTGGCCTGGCTCCTCTACCACTTCCGTCGATGATGAACCTCGATACCGTGCTCCAGCTCTCGTTCCAGACCCGGCAGACCCGCGACTGGGTCCGTGCGCGGGCCTTCTACTGCGCCAAGGATCGCTTCCTCCACGAGATGCTGAAGCGCCAGGAGAAGGGTGTGCCTTTCGGGCTTTACCGAGCGCCAGACGGATCGGATGTCCCGTGCGTGCTGACGCCAGAGGACCTCCGGCAGCACGCCCTCGTCCTGGGTACGACGGGGAGCGGGAAGTCCTCCCTCCTCGAAGCCATGGCCCGGGCGCGGCTCGCGAATGCGCAGGCGTTCTGCCTGATTGACCCGCACGGAGACCTCGCGCGACGCGTGGCCACGTGGGCGCATGTGACGCGAAGCCTGACGGTCATCGAACTCGATTACACCAGTCCCAGGACCCTGCCGTCATGGAACCCCCTGGCACGAATGGATGGCGTCGAACCAGGCCGCCAGGTCGATCTACTCCTGTCGGTGCTGAGGAAGCTGTATTCGAACGAACGGGCGACCTCCTGGGCGTTCGGCGTCAAGGTCACGGAGATCCTGACGGCGAGTCTCCGCGCGGCCATCGAGAGCGAGGTTCCCGTCACGCTGCTCGACCTCGAGCGCTTCCTCCTCGATCGAGACTTCCGGCTCTCGGTGCTCCAGACGGCGGGACCCCAGGCGCAGACGTACTTCACCGAGCGGTTCGGTGCCGCCGAGCAGATGTACGCCTCAGCGGTCATCAACAAGCTCTCGCCGCTCACGGGATCGGAGTCCGTCCAGGCCTTCCTCGGGAGAGGCACCGGGAACCTCGATCTCCTAGCCGTGATGGACAAGCCGGTTGCCATGATCGTGAACCTCGCGCGCGGCGCACTGGGTGCAGCGGCGGACGTGCTCGGACGGCTCCTCCTGAACAGCCTCCTTCTCGCGGCCCTGCGGCGGGAGCGGCAGGTACCGGAGACCAGGCGGCCGTTCTCAATCCTCCTCGACGAGGCCCACAGCTTTGCCGCCGAAGACGGGGGACTCCCGGACCTGCTCGTGACCGGGCGGAAGTACAAGGTCTCGCTCGCGCTCGCGTCCCAGGGGCTCTCACTCTTCCCGGCGAAGCTCCGGTCACTGCTCACGGGGAACACGGCGCGGCAGTTCCTGTTCCGGCTGCCGCTCCAGGAGGCCCGGCTCCTCGGACCCGACATCCTGGAGCCCCTCGGCACGATGCCGCGCGAGAGAGTCCGGCACTACGACGAGATCACCGACCCGCTCCTGACCCCGGCGGAGGAGACGGCCGCCCGCATTCGTGAGATCACCGACCTCCCGCGCGGGGCGTGCTACTGGGCGATCCGGGGACGGACGTTCCGCGCCCGACGCATTCGGCTCGATCGACCGATCAAGCTCCCGAAGACCCGGATGGAGCCGGTGCCAACGGGGATTGTGATTGATGACTACAGCACGTAACCCCGCCTCTGGTGATCCAGCAACATTCCCCGCTGTACGGCCCGACTTCAGAACAGCTCCAGGCTCAACCGCTGCCAGGGCTCGGCCGGATGGCCCTTCCATTCGTGATGCCGTCGCTCCAGCACTTCGAGGAAGAAATGAAAACCACCCTCGAAGCATCGGCGGCAGCCGAAGGCCTCTCTCCCCGGACCCTTGCGGGGATGCTCTTCGCTGTTCGACGGCTGAGTCGCTTTCTGAGCGAGATGCGATCGGAGAAGGACTTCCTCTCCGGGCACCTTCCAACACAGCTCCGCGTCCTGGAACGCTGGCTCGGTTGGCTGAGAGCGGCTGGAGCGAACCATACGACGGTCAATCACTACTGGCGGATGCTGCACGCGGCACTGCAGCGGCTCGCGGCACGAAACGGGATGGTCGAGCCGACCCAGTTCCTCCCGGTGCCCCGCGCTGGACGTCCCCTCCCGCGTTTCTTGACCCGGCAGGCGCTCGAGACTGTGCTGGAGTTCGTCTCGAACCATCAGTGGCCAGGCGGCTCGTTCGAACGGCGGCGCAACATCGCGCTCCTGGCCTGCATGGCGCTCGGTGGGCTTCGGCGCGGCGAGGTGCTGAGACTCGAGGTCGTCGACGTTGACGTCACCGGTGGGTCGATCATCGTGCGCCGAGGCAAGGGGCGAGGCGGAGGAAAGGACAGGGTCGTCTACGCACCTCCTGGCCTTCGCGACGCTCTCGCGGCCTACATGGAGGAACGAGCCCGTCGCCAAGGGAAGACCGGTCGGCTCTTTCTCTCAACGCGAGGCGACCGCCCCACCAGCGTGATCACGATTCGGCGCCTGTGCACCGTCATTCGGGGTGCGACTGGAGTCGCCGTGGCTCCCCACATGCTGCGCCACACGTGCGCCACGCTCCTTCGCCAGGCAGGCGTGCCCGACCGGGTCAGCATGGAGCAGCTTGGGCACGCGAGTCTCGGCGTACTCCAGCGCTACTCGCACGTCACCAACGAGGAACGGCGCGAAATCGTGATGCGGCTCGACGTACAGGCTCGAAGCTGACAGCTCGCCACGCGCTACCGGAAAGAGACCTTCCGAATCTGATCGCGCTTGTCCTCGTCCCAGACCCGGAGATACCCGGCCGTCGTCGCGATGCTCGAGTGTCCAGCCAGGTCCCGGGCGATGTGGATCGGCACGCCGGAACGCAGCAGGGCCGTGACGAAGGAGTGGCGTAATCCGTGGAGCGAGAAGGGAACTCGGGAGGCCATCCGGATCGCCGCGTGGATGCGCCGGAGGGTGGACAGGGAGATCCCCTGGCCCGTCCGATCGGACGAGAAGAACCCGGGTCCGACGATGTTCCGCCTGCGGCGTTCGCGGAGGTAGTCCTCGAGGATGTGCCGGAGTTCCGGGGCGATGTAGGCCGTGCGGTCCTTCCCGCCACCGCGTCCCTTGCCGCGGAGGATGCGGATCGTTCCGTCCTCAAGACTGACGTCGTTGTAGTTCAACCGGAGCAGCTCGCCTCTCCGAAGACCGGCGTAAAGGAAGGTTGCGAGGATGGCGACGGCCCGAGCGCGATGGAAAGGCGACGGCCATGGGTAGTGCTCGGCTGCGAGGAGAATTTGACGGCAGTCCCCCGGTTTGTAGGCTTTCGCCATCCGCGTCGGGAGCCCCGGAGGTTTCATGTGCCGAAACGGGTTCTCGATGCCCTCGAGACGCTCGAGGTCGTGGAAGAACGGTCGCAGCTGGCGCCAGTAGGTATTCACAGTCACCGGGCCGAGGCTGCGCCTCCGGTTCCGGCGCACCCAGCCTTCGACATCGAAGAAGCCGTCGGGGAGGCGTGCACCGCTCTCGTCGACGTACCGCCGGAAGTCGCGGTAGGCGTGGCGGTAGCCGTGGAGGCTCGCGGCGCTGTGCCCGAGGGCCGTGACGGCGTACTCGCAGAACTCCTGAAAGCGGCGATCCCACGATTCGAGCGTTTTTGGGAGCGTCGCGCGAGGGCGTCGGGATGCGAACGAGTTGTACGAGACCGCGCCGATGGCTGTCGACGCGGAGGCTCGTTGAGACGTGGAACGAAACATGGGGTGGAGGGGGAAGGAAGCGCTTCCCTTCGCCGTCCCAGCGCGGTGTGGTGCCTGATCATTCGCCAAAAGCACGCGGAAGCTCATTCGCGGTGCCTCGGTACACGGAGGAGACACTGGATTTTGGCTTCCGTAGGCGATGATGGCGGGGCTGACGGGGTTCGAACCCGCGACCTTCCGCGTGACAGGCGAAAGCTCGAGCCTGAAACGGGGAAAACCTCTCCCCTGAGCCATCATCGTCCCACTCTGACCAGAATTTGAGCCTTCACGAACGCGCGAGAGGCTCATTGCTGCGGGACGTGAAGGTGCAACGCCTCTTCTTGATACGCGCGGTGGCGTCGGACTGCAAGTGCCCTCACGAAGTCCAGGGCAAACCCTCCCCCCTGGAGAATTCCAGGCCTGCGTCTTGATCCCCCACGGGTGCTACTACCCTCCAGATCACTCGCGACATCACGGCCGACGTCGTCGGCTTGTGCGGGTGTCCAGCTTTCGAGGAGCGGGACGAAGCCCAGTTTTCACACGAAGTGGGGGCTGGTGAACCAAGCGGCATCGGGCCGGATTGTCGCGCCGCTCTGGCGGACGTCGCTTCGAGGACCCCGCGCCTACACCGACTCCCCACCGATGCACAGCGGCTCAGCCCCAATCGCAACCCTTCTACCCTTCACTAGCGAAGTGACACTCCTTGCGCCTGTACCACTACCTATGGTACTGGTATAAGCGCACAATCGTCCCGTGTGCACGCACAGTCATTCGTCACCGCACCTTACCTGTCGCATCTCATCCCTTGTCCACCTCCCACTCGCATGCAGAACCTGGCAGACCTCATCGGCCGTACCCCGCTCGTCGTACTCCCCTACAGCAGCAACAGGCTCCACCTGAAGATTGAGGCCGGGAACCCTGGGCTCTCGATCAACCTAAAAACAGCAGTTGGAGCCCGGCGAGAGGCCCATGGGGAGGCGATGAGAAGACGAGGTTTCTGGTCGACGTCAGGCCGGGGCCGGGAGGAGGAATGGTGTTTTTGGTGTCGGCGAACCTGCTATCAGGTTGATGAGATAG
>JADHED010000610.1_pt1 | contig 39615 bp, 26 predicted proteins | sample 8952041 | NCBI WGS metagenome assembly JADHED01 (sample SAMN16124423, study PRJNA663239) | bioreactor sludge metagenome | isolation source: sludge (control) | place: India:Bengaluru | collected 2018-09-08 | reverse complement strand
CTCGAGGAGGCGATCAAGAAGGAGCGCGCCTACGCGCCTGGCGCCTCGGCCCTGAAGCACTTCGTCGAGCGCCTCGGCCCGCTCGTGACGGCACGGCCGGCCGAACCCGCCGGTGCGGCCCCCGCCACGCCCGAGGCGCGGGACACCGGACGGCCCGCGGCCGGAGGGCGCAGCACCGTGGTGTCGCTGCCGGGTGCCACCAGCCGGCGGCCGGCACGCCGGCCGACGCCCGAGGAGGAAGAAGCCGACGAAATCGCGTTCCTCGAGCAGGAACTCGCCAGGCTCGCCGCCGAGGAAGCCGCGCAGAAGCAGGATGCCGCGGAGCCGGCCGCCGCCGTCGCCGAGCCTGCGCCGGCCACCCCCGAACTGACGGTCGTGGAAGCGGGCGCCGCCGCACCGGAGGAAGACCCGCTGGCGCTCGCCCGGCTCCTCGACGACCTCGCGGCCTCGGCCGAGGCCGAGACCGCCGCCTCGCCCGCCGAGCCCGCGCTCGACCAGGCGCCCGCGTCGCCCACCGTCGTCGCGGACGTGCACGTCGAGCGGTTGGCCGACCCGGGGGGCGCGGTGGCCCTGCCCGACGAGGGCCCCGCGGTCACCGAGATCCTCGCCGAGGTGCCCCTCCGCCTGGCCGGAGCCCAGGTGGTCGAGTTCAGCGAGTACGGAGCGGCGCCGTCGGCCATCGACGAGATCGGCCTGCCGGCGGCCCTCGACTTCGACGACCTCGATCTTGCCGATGCGGTGGAGCAGGCGGAGGAGCCGCCGCCCGCGCTGCACCTGGTCGCGGCGCAGGACCGGCCCGTCGCCGGCGCCGACGCCCAGCCTACGGCGGTCGCCCCGCCGGTCGTTGCGCTCGCGTCCGACCCAGCCGACCGCGAGGAACCGGTGGGTGCCGCGGCGCCGGTCACGCTGGTCCTCGTGGGCGACGAGGCGCGGCCCGACCCCTCGTCCCAGGTCCAGGCCACGGACGCGTGGGCAGTGCCTGCCACCGAAGTCGAGGCGCCGGCCTGGTGCCTGGTGCCACCGGCGCCAGACTCCGGCACAATCGAGGAGGACGCCGCCGACCTGGTCGGGACGGTGACGTTCGTCGACCGCCACACGCTCTGGCTCGACTTCGATCGCATGCACGCGGCGCGGCTGCTGGCCGCGTCGAGCGTGGTGTCCACGGCCGTGCCGGCCCGACGCCGGCGCGCCAGGTCGCGCGTGGGGGCGGCGGGCGCTGCCACCCGGCGCAGCGGCCTCGCGCGTTCCCTGGCGCCGCTTGGCGTCCTCGCGTCGACCGCCGGCCGGGTGAGTCCAGCCCGACGGAAGGCGCCTGCGGCGCGTCAGCTCCCGGCGTCCGTGGCGACCGTCCCGGCCGCCCTCGCCCCGCCTGCGCCTACCGGCAGGCTGACCGACATCGCCGCCCGCGGCGCCGCCCACCCGTTGCGGCTGGTGGCCGCCTCGCACGCGAGTGTTCCCCTGGCTGGACGGACGCCGACGCCACCGCAGCTCTCGGCCTGCGCGGTGCACGGGGCCGTCGCCCTGGTGCCGCTGCCCGACGTCCGGCCCGCACTCGGCCTGGCACCGGTGGCCCTCTGCCTGGTGCCCCCGGTCGAGTCCATCGCGCACCTCAAGGCCGCGATTGGCCCAGCGGTTCCGCCGGCCCTGCCGTCCCAGACCGCGCAACCGATGCCGCTGGCGGCACCGGCGTCCCCCGGCGTCGTGCGCCGCGCGATGGAGCTGGTTTCGCCGTTGCGCCTGGTGTGGGCAGGGGTGCGGCCGCAGGTGGCCCCGGGCGCGCTGCGCGCGTTGCCCGCCACCGGCGACCTCGTCGAGCCCGCCGCCCTTGCCCTCGTCGCGTCGCCCGTCGTCGATCCCGCGCCCCCGCTCCAGACGCCAGATGCGCCACTCGCCGAGCCCGGACCGGTCGCCGACGAGGTCGCCGATGCGGTCATGGCACGGGGCGCGGAGGTCGAGGAGGTTCCCGAGGTTCCGCAGGCTCCAGAGGACACCGTAGTCGCCGGCGTCCCCGAGGTCGGCGACGTGGTGGGCCTCGCCGAACCGTCGGTGCCGACGCCCGCCGACCCAGAGCCGATGGCGGCTGCCGTCGAGGTCCTGGTCGAACCCGCGCCCGTGGCGTTCGTTGCGCCCGCGCCAGAGTTGGTGCTCGTCGAGGCGCCCGCGCCCGAGGCGCCGGTGGACGAGATCGCGACGGCGCCCGTCGAGGCAGCGCTGGAGGAGCCCGCGCCGCCGGCCCCTGAGGACCAGGCGATGGCGGCCGGTGCCCCGGCCCTCCACGTCGTGGCGGACGGGGTCGCCGATGTCGCACCCGACTCGGAGGGTGTCGCGCTGCCCGAGGCGTCGGCCCCAGCCGTCGAGGAGCCGGCATCGCTCGCCGAGGCGGTTGGGCGCGTCGATGTGGAGCCGGCCACCGTGGTTCCACTGGTCGCCACGGAAGGGGAGTTGCCGGCGGCCGAGCCACGGTTCGTGCCGGGCGAAGGCCTGGTGCTCGAGGTGAGCGACCTCGACGTCAGCAGCCTGCGCGTCGTGACCCCGCCGCCCGACGCCGGCCCCCTCGCCGACCTGGAGGCCGAGATCGCGCTGCTCGAGGCCCTGATCCTCGAGGAGAAGCCGACGGTCGCGTGCGTCGAGGCCCCGCACGCCGGGGACCAGGCGGTCGTCATCGACGCCGCGCCCGCCGAGCCAACGCCGGTCGAGCCAGTGCTGCCGGTCGACGTGGCGCTCGCCGAACCCGCTGCCACGCCGCCTGTCGCCGTCGACGCCGACGGATCGGTGACCGTCGCGGCTGCACCTGTCGCAGGTGCCCAGGGGGTGCAGCCCGCTCCCGAGCCGCCCGCGCCAGACGCCGAACTCGAGCTGGCGCTGCTGATGGCCGCGTTGAAGGAAGTGGAGGACGCCGAGGAGGCGGCCAGCCAGGCCATTCCGCCGACGCAGGCGATGCCCGCGGAGGTCGTGCTGCCGGCGGTGCCCGCGGCACCCGATCCGGAACCGGCGCCGCCCGACCCAATGGCGCCGGCCGACCCGCCCGTGGCCGAGACCACCCTTCCGGCCGCCGCGCCGGCAGAGGCCCCTGCCCTGGCGCCGAGCCTCCTGCCGGCAGCGGCCGCCACGCCCGGAGCGGACCCGCTACCGGCACCCGTGGTCGAGGGCGCGCGCCTGCCCGTCGAGCTCGAGGCGCCAGCCGCGCCGCCGGTCAGCCTGTCGGTGACCACAGGGCCGGTCGCCGATGCCGGCGATGACGAGCCCGAGCCCGCCGCGGCCGCCGCGCCCCGCAAGCGTCGCTCGCGCAGCCGCAACCGCCGCCGCCAGGCGGTCGCCGCCCCTGCCCCGGCGCCCCCGCCGCCCGTGCCGGCGGCCCAGCCTGCCCCGGCCGCCCGTGTCGAGGTGGCTGCGCAAGAGCCGCCGCGGCCGAGCACCGCGGTGCGCGAGGCCTGGTCGGTGGTGGCGCGGCGGGATGACGATCCAGCCTCGCCGACCACGACCGAATTGCCCGCGACCGGTGCCGACGTGGCCGGGCCCGCGCTGCTGCGGCCCGAACTGCGGCTCGAGGCGTCGCCGACCTTCGAGGAGACCCTGCCCACCTACGCGCCCTGGCTCGCGGGCGATCCGCTGCCGGCGGGCGCTGCCGAGGCGTCGCCGCTCTCGGTGGCGCGCGCCGTGCCCACCGAGTCGGAGCGCGCGTCGGTCTACGCACCCGACCCGCTGCCCACGGGGGTTCCGGCGGGCGGGGCGGCCAAGCCGGTGACCGGTGCCATCCGCGTGCTGCCCGCTGGCGCGCCCGCAGCGCCAGAAATGGACCAGCCGGGCCGGCCGGCGCCTGTCGCCCCCAGCGCACGCGAGACGGGACCTGACCCCGCCCGGGGTGTCCGCCCACCGGCGCTCCCGTGGGTCGACCCTTCCCGCGACCTCTCGCCCTCGTCGTTCGGGGCGGGCATCACGATCCCCGCGGAGGGCCGTTCGCGGCTGCCGCTGGTGGCCGCCGTGATTGCCCTGCTGGTGCTCGCCGCGGCCGGCGCCTACTGGATGCTGCGCCCAGCCGCGACCGGAAAGCTCACCGTCGAGGCCTCGGCGCTCGGCATCGAGGTGCTGATCGACGGCCACGTGCGCGGCATCGCGCCCGTGACCGTCGAGGTGCCCGCGGGACGACACGAGGTGCAGTTGCGGGGGCATGGGGCCACGCGTTCGCTGAGCGTGGACGTGGCCGCCGGCGGCGTCACGACGCAACGGGTGAACTGGTCCGAGGGCCGCAGCACCGGCTCGCTGCGGGTCACCTCCACGCCGCAGGGCGCGAAGGTGCTCATCGGCGGCGAGCTGCGCGGGGTCACTCCCGTCGAGGTGGTTGGCCTCGCGGCGGGCCAGCACACGGTCACCGTCCAGGGCGACGGCGGCAGCGTGCGCCGGTCGGTGCACGTGACGGCCGGCGTGGTGGGCGAACTGGACGTGCCCATTTCGCCGGGATGGCTGAAGGTGATTGCGCCCTTCACCATGGAAGTGCGCGAGGACGGGCAGTTGGTGGGGTCCGACGACCAGGGCCGCCTGATGCTCTCGCCGGGGACGCACCGGCTCGAGTTCTCGAACGCGACCTATGGGCTCACGGTGAGGCGCAGCGTCGAGATCACGCCGTACGACACGACGTCGCTGACCATCGAGGCCCCGACGGGCGCCATCGAGGTGAAGGCGCCCGACGGGATGCAGGTGTTCATCGACGGGACGGCGCGTGGCGTGACGCCCCTCCCCGGGCCGCTGCCCCTCACCCTCGGCACCTACAACGTGCTCATCACCGACGGCGCGGGGCAGATCAAGGGCCGGCAGGCGGTCACGGTGAAGGCGGGCCGGCCCACGCCGGTGACCTTCTGACCCCTCGTTTCCCGGCGGTGGGCGGTCGTGGTCGGTCGGCCCGACGCTGACGCCGGGCGGCGCTCATCAGTCCAGGTCGCGCAGTTCCTCGTCGAGGCGGCGGTCGAGTCCGGAACTCGGGCCGCTGCCGGCGGCCGCGACGGCCGGCGAGCCCGCGCCGCCGCGCTGCGCGAAGCGGCGCACCACCACCACGAGCAGGCCGATCCCGAGCACCCCGAGCACCGGGGGCACGAGGTAGAGCAGGCGGGTGAAGCCCTTGGCCGGCGGTTCGGCCAGGACGCGCTCGCCGTGCTCGGCGACGTACGCGGCGAGGATGGCCTCGCCGTCCTGGCCCTGGGCCAGCCGCTGCCGGATGTCGGCCCGCATCTGCGTGGCCGCGGGGGAGTCGTGCACCGACACCTGCTGCGACCAGCAGCAGTAGGCGATGAGCTGGGTCTCGAGGCGCTTGGCCTCACGCTCGAGCTCGGGCGCGAGCTGCGGGGGCGGGGCCGGTAGCTGCACGGCGACGACGAGAGCGAGAATCGCAGCGAACATCACGCGAACTCCTGATCGGGGCGATGGGGGACGGCCGACCGGGCGTCGTGGCGGGCGGCGCCGTCCTGGCACGCCGCCCACCCGCGTTCGACAGAGGCGCCACAGGGGCGCGTCATTCCTGCTCGGGCTTGGTGCGTTTTCTCGCGCCCCGACGCGGTGAGGCGGCCGCGGCGGTGCGCTTCCTGGCCGACTGTGCAGGCTTCGTTCCAGCCTTCGGCGCCGCGGGGCGCGTCGTACGCGACCGCGACCGGCGCTGCCGGGACGCGGTGGGGGACGGCGCTTCGCCGGACGCCGGCGAGGCGCCGGTTTCGTCGGGGCTCGCGCCCGCCGCGTCGCCGTCCTCGTGACGGGCGACGTCGATGACGCCCGTCTCCACGTCCACGTGCGTCACCACGTCGTAAGTGGCCGTATCGGTCGGTTCGACAGCGGCGCCGGCGGCCTCGGCCTCCTCGGCGGGCACGGGTTCCGCGTGGGTGAAGGCGGGAGGCACGTCGAAGCCCGACGTCGCGGCGCCCGCGGCCTCGGCTGGCGGTTCGCCGGCCGCGTCGCGGGAGTCGAAGGGCGGCAGCGCGTCCGCGGCGGCGGCCGCCGGGTCGGCGCCCGCCTCGGCCGCCGGCCGCTGCAGCTTCACGCCAGGGAACACCCGGACCACGCCTTGCCGGTCGCGGTCGAGGCGGAAGACGCCCTCGCGCTGGCCGTAGCGCAGCGCGTCCACGAGGCCGCTGAAGCCGTAGCGACGCTCGTCGAAGGTCTCGTCGTACTGGCGGACGAACTGCTTCACCTGGCGGATGTACATCGGGTACCGCGGGACCAGGCCCGGACGCGAGAACGCGGCCTGGATGATGCGGAACCCTTCCACCGGGCCCATGCGCGGCGGCTCGTCCGTGGCAGGCCCGGTCTCGCTGACCCGGGCCTCGCCCTCGGCGGCGGGAGGGGGCTCGGCGGCGGGCTCGCCGTCCACGGCCGGCGCCGCCTGGGCGGCGGGCACGGCCTCGGCCCGTTCGGCCTCGACACGCTCGGGGCGCTCCTGTCGCTCGGCCCCACGCTCGCCCCGTTCGCCGCGCTCGCCGCGTTCGCCGCGTTCGCCGCGCTCGCCTCGCTCGCCGCGCTCTGGGCGCTCGCTGCGCTCCGCCTTCTCGGTCTTCTCGGCTGCGCCGGTCACCGCCGGCTGGTCGGCCCCCTCCCGCAGCTCGACGTGGAAGCTGCGCTCGGTGCCCTTGAGCACGACGTGGCCCGCCTTGGCGAGCTTCTGCACGAAGTCGCGGAACGAGCTGGCGCCATACGCGCGCTCCGAGAAGCTCGAGTCCAGCTGCAGCAGGGTGCTCTTGAGCAGCCCGAGCTGCGGCACCACCTCGCGGTCGGCCAGCAGCTTCAGGGCGCGCTTGACGAGCGGCATCGCGCCGGCGAGGTTGCCGTCGCCGCCGCTGCGGCCGCCGCGCTCGGCGTGGCGGCCTCGCGTGGGCACGCCGATGATGTCCTCGTAGGCCACGAACTCGGTGCAGTTCTTCTGCATCACCTGGCTCGTGAAGGCGCGGCCGCCGACGACGAACACCTTGCGGTCGTACTGCTTCAGCTTCTCGACGAGCGTGATGAAGTCCGAGTCGCCCCCGACGATGACGAAGGCGTTGATGTGGCTGTGGGTGAAGGCCATCTCCAGCGCGTCGAGCGCCAGGTTGATGTCGGCCCCGTTCTTGTCGCCCCCCGGGGTGAGGTTGCGCTGCACCATGTGCACCGCGTGCTGCGACATCGACCGGCCGTAGTCGGTGGCGCGCGTCCAGTCGCCGTAGGCGACCTTGGTCACGACCTCGCCGCGTTCCTTGATGGCTTCGAGCACGGCGCCCACGTCGAAGTAGGAGCCGAGGGTGGTCTTCACGCCGATTTCGATGTTGTCGAAGTCGACGAAGACGGCAATCTTCAGGCGTTCATCACTCACGCACGCATCCTGAGCACGGGGCACAGCGGATCGGGCCCCGGCAGAAGGCGCCCACCACGGAGCCGGAGGTCCCGATGGGGGAGAACCTCTGCGAGAAACGTGCGCGTCGGCACGACGCAGTCGCAGGGGCGGGGGCGCCGGAGACGACCGGCAAATCGCTTGCCATGGTAGTGGTCGCCGGACCACACGGTCAAGGAGGCGTCGCGGCCGGTGGAGCGGCCGCGGCCGGGTCCGGCGGCGCGACCGCGGCCACGTCGAACACCGCGCGGCGATACCAGGCCGACAGCAGCGCCGGGCCGAGCAGGTCCTGGCCGTAGGGCGGGCGCGCCTCGACCTCAGGGTACCGGCTGGCCCACGGCGGCGACCTGAACCGCGCGTTCCAGTACATGTCGCGCCCGTCCGCGCACGCGCACCACCACGCCTGCCGGCTGCAGGCGCAGGGCTCGGTGAGCACCCGCAGCAGCCAGAGGTTCACCACCGGCCCGGCGAACTCCGGCACCGCGTCCTCGACCGGTCGCGGCCGCTCGACGATGACCCCGGGCCGGTGCGTGTCGCCGCTGCGGACCAGGCCCGACGCCTCGGGCAGCCAGGCGTTGGCGAACGTGGTGCGCGATGCGCCCACGTCGATGAGCACGCCGGGCACCGACGTGGCGAGGCCGGCCGTCAGCGCGAGGCCCGCGACCAGGCGTCCCGCGCGCGCGCGGAGCAATGGCGCGATGCTCGCCGCGAGCGCGGGCACCACGGGCAGCAGGTACCGGGGGCCGTAGGTCCACCCGCCGCCGAAGTCGTAGAACTTCGCCGTGCTGGCCAGCAGGCCGAGCGCGCCGAGGCCGGCGGCGATCGTCCACGGCACGTGGCGCCGCCAGCCCGCGACGAGCGCCAGCAGGCCGAGCGCGGCCACCGGCGCGTAGACGACCAGGCCCTTGTTGACGCCGACGGTCAACTGCCAGAGGCCGAACGCCAGGTCGCCGGTGAGCACCGGCTCGTTGTAGCCCGAGGCGAACGGCGACCCCCAGCGGGCGTGGTTGGACCAGAGCGCCAGCCCGAGCCCGGCCGACAGCGCGGCGCCACAGGCCGCCACGGCACGGACGGCGGGCCTGGCGGCTCCGTGGGCCGGTGCCCGGCTCCCCGCCACCATGTGCGCCGCGGCGAGCGACAGCAGCACGCCCGGGGCGAGGACGAGCAGCGACGACTTGGCTACCAGGGCCGCCCCGAGCGCACCGCCTGCCAGGGCCGCGTGCCGCGGCGACAGGGTGCGCGCGTGGCGCAGGCAGGCCCAGAGCGACAGCGTCACGAGCAGGGTCATCAGCGCGTCGGCCCCGTCGGTCGTGCCGACGTGCCACGCGAAGGTGGCGAGCGCGCCACCCAGCCCGAGCAGCGCGGCCTGGCGACGCGAGGCGCCGAGCTCGCGGGCGATGGCGACGGCGACCGCCGCCGCGGCCGCCGTCAGCAGCGGGTTCAGGGCGAGCAGCGCGGCCTGCACCGGGCCGCTGCTCGCCGCGAGCCCGAGGCCGCCGGCGGCCAGCAGCACGCCGGCCAGCACCAGCGGCCAGCCGAGCCCGTACTTGGCGTAGGCGCGGCCGTCGGGCCCGGCCTTCGCGCTCGGGTTCACGGGAATGTCGTCGTCGAGATACAGGGAATCGATCGCCAGCGACCCGCGGTCGACGAGGCTCTGTGCCGTGGCGAACATGGCACGCGCGTCGGAGCTGCGCGGGAAGGTGGGGGGCGACGCGGCGAGGGTGAGCAGGAAGACGGCCAGGGCCACGGTCCAGCCGGCGCGGCGATCGCGGGGGGAGGCCGGGGGCGGGGTCATGGCCGCGCTATTCTATGCGTCCGCCCCGACCGCGCCGTGCTCTTCACCGACCCCGCCTTCCTCTTCCTGTTCCTGCCTCTCGTGCTCGCGCTGACCTGGGTCGCGCGCACCGACGCGGCGCGCAACGCGGTGCTGGTGGCGGCGAGCCTCGCCTTCTACGCCACCGACGGCGGACAGTTCGTCGGCCCGCTCGTGGCCTCCATCGTCGTCAACTACGGGCTGGCCATCGCGATCGATCGCGCGCACGCAACGGGGGCCGCCGCGTCGCGCGCCCTGCTGCTCGCCACGGTGGGCGGCAACCTGGTTGTGCTCGGCTACTACAAGTACGCGGACTTCTTCGTCGCCAACCTGAACGCCGTGGCCGGCTGGCTGGGCGGCCAGGCGTGGCCGCTGCCGCGCGTGGCGCTGCCGATCGGCATCTCCTTCTACACCTTCCACGCGATCTCCTACGTCGTCGACGTCAGGCGCGGTCACGCGACGGCGCAGAAGAACCCGCTCCACGCCACGCTCTACCTGCTGCTGTTCCCGCAGTTGATCGCCGGGCCGATCATCCGCTACCGCGAGATTGCGCACCAGCTGGCGGCGCGGGCGATCACGGTGGCCGGCTTCGCGTGGGGCGTGCGGCGGCTGCTGATCGGCCTGGGGAAGAAGCTGCTGATCGCCGACACCGTGGCGCTGCCCGCCGACACGATCTTCGCGCTGCCGCCCGACCAGCTCACCACGCCGCTCGCGTGGATCGGCGTCGCCTGCTACACGCTGCAGATCTACTTCGACTTCTCGGGCTACTCGGACATGGCCATCGGGCTGGCCGCGTTGTACGGCTTCCGGTTCCCGGAGAACTTCGCGTACCCCTACGTCGCGCGGTCGGTGCAGGACTTCTGGCGACGCTGGCACCTGTCGCTCTCGCGGTGGTTCCGCGATTACCTCTACGTGCCGCTCGGGGGCAATCGCGTGCGGCCGGGGCGCGTCTACCTGAACCTGATCGTCGTGTTCTTCCTGTGCGGGCTGTGGCACGGCGCGAGCTGGACGTTCGTCGCCTGGGGCCTCTTCCACGGGGCATTCCTCGTGCTCGAGCGGCTGGGCGGGGCCCGCCTGCTCGAGCGGTTGCCGGCGCCGATGGCGCACCTCTACACGTTGCTGGCGGTGATGGTGGGGTGGGTCTTCTTCCGGGCCGACTCGCTCCCGCACGCGCTGTCGGTGCTCGGGGCGATGGCCGGCGCCCCGGCGGCGGGCGCGGCGTCGCCCTTCGCGCCGGTGCACTTCCTCACCACCCCCGTCGTGCTCGCGATGGCCGCGGGCGTCGCCGGCGCCGGTCCGTGGATGGCGGGGCTCGGCACGCGCGTGCTGTCGTGGACGCCGCGGGGCGCGGCGGCCCGGGCCGCGCAGCAGATCGCGGTCGCGGGGTGGTTCGTGGCGCTGGCGGCGGCCGCCGCCGTGTTCGCGGCCTCGAGCAGCTACAGTCCGTTCATCTACTTCCGGTTTTGATGGCCACCCCACGCGACCACATCGGCGCGCCGCGGCACGCCACCGACCGCCTGCTCGCCACCGTGTTCACGGTGGCGGTGGCGCTGCCCCTCGTGGCGACGCTCGTGGGGCTCGCCAGCGGCGGTCGCCCGCCCGAGGATCCGAAGCGGCAACTCGCCGCCTGGCCGGCCGCGCCCGTGACGTGGCGTGACGCCGAACGCTGGCCCACGCGCTTCCGCCGCTGGTTCGCGGATCACTACGCCGGGCGCCGCGCGCTGATCGTCGCGCACGGCACGCTGATGTTGCGCGGCCTCGGGGCGTCCCCCTCGCCGACGGTGCTGCTCGGCCGCGACGGCTGGTGGTTCTACACCGACGACGACGCGATGGACGACATCCTGTCGGCGCGCCCGATGCCAGAGGCGTCATTGGCGCGCTGGACGGCCACGCTCGAGGCCAACCGCGCGTGGCTCGCCGCGCGCGGCATCCCGTACGCCGTCGTCCTCGCGCCCGACAAGCACGTGATCTACCCCGAGTTCCTGCCGGCCACCGTGCGCGCCCGGCACCCGTCGCGGATCGACCAACTGACCGACGCGCTGCGCGCGCGGACGCGCGTCGACGTGATCGACCTGCGCCGAGCGCTCGAGGCGCGCAAGCCCGTGGAGCGCGTCTACCATCGCACCGACACCCACTGGAACCAGCGTGGCGCGCTGACGGCCTACCTGGAGATCGCGCGCTGGATGGCCGGCGCGCGGCCGTCGGTCCGCGTGCCCGCCCGTGACGCGTTCGTGTTCGACGAGGCCCTCACCTCGGGCCACGACCTGCCGCGCATGCTGGGCCTGCAGGCGCTGGTCTCGGAAGTCGCGCTCGAGGTGCGGCCACGCTCGCCGGCGCGCGCGCGCGTTCTGGAGCCGCCCGGCGCCGACCCGTCGGTCGAGACGGGGCGGCTGGTCACCGAACACCCCGACGGCACGCTGCCGCGCGTCGTGGTGTTCCGCGACTCGTTCATGTCGCAGCTCGTGCCCCTGCTGGCCGAGCACTGCAGCCGCTGCGTCTTCCTCTGGCAGAAGGACCTCGACCCGCGGGTGATCCTCGACGAGCGCCCCGACCTCGTGATCCACCAGATGGTGGGGCGGCGGCTGCAGTCGTACCTGCCCTACGACGCCGTGTCGGGGCTGCCGTAGCGCGCCGGCGCGGGGCTCACGCCGGCGTCTGCTTCTCCCCGGCGAGCGCCATCACCATCCACGCGATGGTGGCGATGGCGACGAGCAGCAGGGTGACGAAGATCAGCGTCGGGCCCCATTGCGGCTCCACCCAGGTGGCCGGGGCGAGCCCCAGCTGCGCGAGCGCGGACTCCCGCAGCTGGTCGCGGGTGACGACCATCGCCGCCAGCGTGCCCAGCATCGCGACGATGCCCCACCGCACCGCCGGAGCGGGGTCCTTCGCCCGCCAGCCGAGCGCGCACAGCGACAGCGCCACCATGCCCAGGCCGACACCCGCCATCAGGGCGACGGCGGCCGCCGGGTCGCGGCCCATGAAGCGCAGCAGCACGTCCCGCGGCAGCACGAGCAGCCACCACGAGCCGACGATGGTGTTGACGAACGTGGCGCCGGCGGCCCAGCCGCACCCGAACTGCATCGCCCAGGTGGCGGCGCCCGGGTCGGTGCGGCGCTGCAGGAAGCCGATCAGGGCGAGGCCCAGCGCGCCCACCGCGACGGCGCCGAGCAGCATGTGCAGGAAGCGCGGCAACAGCGTCGGGTCACCGGTGTTCCAGTGCCACCCGCTCGCGCCGCCGGCCGTGACGGCGGGGAAGTCGCCGGCGCGCAGCATCAGCGACATGTTGCTGCTGTAGAGGAACGCGATGGCGAGCAGCAGCGCCGCCACGAGCACCGCGAGGCCGAGGCCGCGCGCGGGCGCCGTGCGCGCGAGATGGGCCAGGCGATAGGCCCCGTAGTAGGCCGCCAGCAGCAGGCCGACCACCGACAGCCACGGCCAGGCCATCAGCACCGCGCTGCCGAAGAACACGCGCCCGTGCAGCACCTGCAGGAACAGCAGCGGGGCCACGCCGAGGGTGATGGTGGCGGCGAAGACGCTCGGCAGCGCCGCGGCGGCGGCCGTGGCCAGCGCCAGCGCGTGCGGATCGCGGCGCCCGCGCAGCCGGGCGACGGCGGCCAGCAGCGCGCCGCCGAGGGCGAGGTTCATCGGCACCAGGTGCAGGTAGAACGTCAGCAGGAGCAGCGCCCAGAGCAGCCACGTGGGCGCCGGCTGCGGCAGGGGATCCGGGTGCGGCAGCGTGGACCAGGCGAGGAGCAGCGCGGACATCACTGGGCCTCCGGCGCGGTGGCGGCGCCCGCGGCGAGCGACGAGAGGTGGGCGGCGACGGCGCGGCGCAGCGCCTCGTCGCCCTCGAACGGCGGCATCAACGGGTTGATCTCGGGCAGCCGGCCCAGCAGCTCGAAGAACGCCTCCGGCGCGCGCGGCGGGCGGTGGCGCATCGGCCACTGCGAGTCGTCGCCGTGGCAAATCGCGCAGTTGGCGTCGAAGTACTGCCGCCCGGCATCGCTGGCGGCGGCGTCGGCCGCGATCTGGTCGCGTGAGGCGCCGCCCTCGAGCGCGAGGAACACCGCGAGCGCGTGCCGTTCGGCGTCGGTGCCCGCGAAGGGCGGCATCTGGCGATCCCGCCATGTGGCGAGCCGCACGCCCGGGCGGCCCCAGTCGCCGGGCCCGCCGGTGGCGTCCACGGGCACGGCCAGTTTCGCCACAACGCCCTCCAGCGTCGCCACGTTGCGGCCTTGCACGAGCGGCCGGATGGCGAGGTACCCGTCCATCGTGTGGCACGAGCGGCACAGCAGGGTGAACACCGCCTGGCCGTCCGCGTGGGCGCGGCCCACGGCGTCCCCGGCGGCGAGGTGCGCGGTGACCGGGCGCACGTAGGTGGCGGCCGCCAGCACGCCGGTGCGATTGAGGGCCTCGATCGAGTAGGGATCGGCCGTCTGGGGCGTGCCGCGGCCGTCGGCGCTGACGGGCGGCCCGTAGCCGGGCAGCCGCACGCCGTTGACGAACATGAACTGGCCGATGACATAGGGCTTTCGCAGCCCTTCGCGGACGAACTCGGCGCCGCCGAAGACCACCAGCCCGCACGCCATCAACGGGGCCACCGCCGCCGGGCCGAACCGCGCCGGCCGGCGCAGCACCAGCGCCACGAGCAGCAGCACCAGCAGGGCCCCGGCACCCGCGCTCGCCAGCGCGGCGTAGCGCGGGATCGGGTGGCCCGTGTCCGCGCCCGCCACCAGCGTGCGCATCGCGTCGCCCAGCGGGGCGCCCGCGGCCCCGAAGACGCCGCCGACGGGAATGCCGTTCGCGGCAGCCGCCCACAGGTACCAGGCGAGCGACAGCGGCAGCGCCACGGCCATCGGCAGCACCCAGCCCACGCCGGCGTACCTCGCCAGGCGCGCCTTCAGCTCGCCGCTGGCCATCCACGACGCCGTGAGCAGTGCGTAGAGGCCGGCCAGCCCGACCGCCGCGAAGGTGCGGGCCACCAGGGCGGGCCAATAGGTGGGGTTGAAGAAGGCATCCCACACGCTGCGGGTCTCGGGCCAGGCCCCCGGCGTCAGCATGAACGTCAGGATGCCGTTGATCACCACGAGGCTCATCCAGGCGGAAACGGCATAGACCCAGCCCACGCGGAGGTGCGTCTGCGGGGAGAGGCGGTCCCAGCCGTAGTAGTAGACCAGCGCCGCCGCGATCTCCGTGGCGAAGAAGGTCCACTCGATCGCCCAGAACCACACGAACAACTGGATCAGGGAAGAGGTGGCCGCGGGGTGGACCAGGCCGATGGTGAACCAGATGCCCACGCCCGTCAGCGCGCCGAACACCAGCGTGAGCAGCACGAAGAAGCGGCTGTGGCGGCGGACGTAGGCGGGCAGGGCCGCGTCGCCCTCGCGGCGGGCCTTGTGCTCGGTGAGCACCAGGAACAGGCCCCCGCCCACGGCGAAGTGCGAGACGAACACGTGGACGATGGCGACGAACGCGATGAGCAGGCCGCCGGCCGGCACGTCCCAGATCGGGTAGTTCATGGCGCGGACGGGCGGAGGGTGGCCGCCGGGATCCCGGCGATCTCCGGCCGAACGTCAGCGGAAACTCAAGAGGCGTGCCGGGGGAGCGGGCGGCGATTGGGCCGCCGGCGCGCGCGCGGACCGTGGCCGTTCCGGCAGGTGCCGGAAGCTCGGCAGCCGCCGGCAACGCGGCCGCGGCGGGCGGCGGCGCCCGGGCTCAGGCGCGGACGTCGAGGCGGGAGCCCACCTGCCGTTCCTCCGGGTCATCGTCGGCGCCCGGGTCCCGTGGGCGGGGCGGTGGGTGGCGGCGCTTCTGGGGCGGCCGGTCGCGGGACTGGGTCACGGTGTCCCGCGAACTGCGGCCGGGCAGCGGATCGATGCGCGGGAGGTCGAGCGAATCGCCCATCGGGACACCTCTACCGTAGTTGTCGGCCGGAGTGGCCGCCCGCTTCACTTCACGCCGTAGCTCGCCTTCAGGTCCTTCAGCCAGGCCACCGTCTGGATGCACACCCGCGAGAAGCCGGCGAAGTCGAGCTTCAGCCGCCGGTGGACCTGCTCGTCGAGCCGCAGGTCCATGCCCTCGGCGCCGAGGCCCGTGCCGATGGCCTTGGCCGCGAGGTTGGCGATGATCACCGCGTCCACCGTGGGGCTCGGCGCGGGCACCGGCACGGTGTGGTGCTGCTCGATCGCCGCCGTGATGTCCTCGGGGAAGCCCCAGCGGCGGGCCATCTCGCCGCCGACCTCCGCGTGGTCGCAGCCGAACAGGTCGCGTTCGGCCTCGACGAACGCGATGTTCTTCTCGTCGCGCACCGCGAGCACCTGCTTCACGTCGGCCTTGAGGAAGCGCACCATCACGAGCTTGCCGATGTCGTGCACCAGGGCCGCGATGGAGGCGGTCTCGGGGATGCCGGCGCGGGGGCGCTCGCGCTGCAGGGCCTTCACGGCCAGCGAGGCCGCGGCCGAGTGCAGCCAGAGGTCCTCCTCGGCGAGGTCGTAGAGCGGGGCGCTCACCTTCAGCCGCCGCAGGTAGTCGCCGAGGACGATGTCGAGCAGGCGGGCCGCGCCGAGGCGCACCACCGCGTCGCGGATGTTGTCCACCTTGTTCCAGCCGCCGTAGGCCGCCGAGTTGGCCACGCGCAGGACGGTGGAGGCGACGGCCGGGTCGTACTCGACGTACTCGGCGATGCGCGCGGGGCCGACGTCCTCGTCCTGCAGGGCCTTGGTGAGGCGCTGCGCGGTGGCGGGCAGCGGGTCGAGGCGGTCGATCCCCTGAAGCAATCCCTGTGGAATGGCCATGGCACGGGTCCGGTGGCCGGAGCCGGGCCGCGGGCCCGCGCGCAACCGGCCATCTTCCCGGTTATCGGCAGCCGGGGGGGCGCGCGCCAGCCGGCGGGCCGCCCCCGGTGCGTGGGCCGTCAGCGGCGCACGTCGTGGGGCATCTGGCCGCGTGGCGCCCGCAGGTACGCGAATGGCGTGTAGAGCCCCAGGTTGGAGACGCGGCTCGTGTAGACGTCGGCCGACAGTTCCACCTGGTGCGCGAGCAGGCTCCGGTCGTTGCCGGCGTGCATCAGGGGCCCCCACGTGGCGTTGGTCAGGCCGCCGAGGGCGGCCGCCAGCGGCCCGATCTCCTCGTCGAGCCGGTCGAGGCGGGCGCGGAGGCGCCCGAGCCGGGCCTCGGCGGCCTCGCGCCCGGCGTCGCCGCCCTGGGTGGGGCCGCGTTGCAGCACGAGCCGCCACTGCGCCGCTTCGTACTCCAGGCCGGCTTTCTCGTCCATCAGGCCGTCGAGGCGCACCTGGTCCTCGCGTCGCGCCTCCACGGCGGCCAGCTCGTCCTCGAGTTCGCGCACGATCAGGCCCGTGCGCCACCGGCGGACGTCCTTGCTCACCTGGACGTCGGTGTAGAGGTGGTCCCCGACGTAGAGGATTTCCGCGCCGGAGGCGCCGAGGTACTCCTCGACGAGGCCGGCGTGCCCGCCGAGGTACACGCCGGGGCCCGTGGGGCCCGCCACGCACGGCCGGAGCAGCCCCTCGTCGTCCACCACCTCGAAGAGGGGCCCGCGGCCCGCGAAGAAGTCGGGCTTGCGCGCGCCGACGATGACCAGGTCGAACAGGTCGCGCCACGTCGTGCCCGGCGGCAGGTAGGGATCGAGCGTGGCGGCGAGGGTCGTCCGCGTGTAGGGCCACTCCGAGTTGGTGATGAGCAGCACCTTCTTGCCGGCCTGCCGCTGGTCGATGAGCGTCTGCGCCACGCCGGGGTCGGCGTCCACGTACCGCTCCGGCTCGAGCATGATCTCGGCCTTCAGCTGGCCTTCGGCGTGCGCCGCGTCCAGCGCGTGGTGGACGCGGGCCCAGAGTTCCGGGTACCCCAGCGCCGGGCTGAACCGGCCGGCGTCGAGCCGGTCCACCAGCTGCGCGTACATGCAGGCTTCCGACAGCGAGAAGAAGGTGTTGAGGAACACCCAGCGCGGCTCGGCCGTGTCCACCTGCACGCGGGCGTAGAGCCGGCGCTGGTCGTCGAAGTCGAGGCGGCGCGTGCCGTGCATGGCCCGCTTCACGTAGCCGAAGCGGTCGGCCTTCACCAGGTTGCCGAGCTCGGTGTCGAGCGCGAGGCCCCGGACGGTGAGGCCGGCGACGAAGGTGAGGTCCTCGACCGGCCAGCCCTGCTCGAGGAGCCTCGCCTGCAGGGACTGGTAGGCGCGGCGCTCCCACGCCTCCACGTGGTAATGGACCAGCGTGTAGTCCATGTCGTAGCCGATGGCCCGCAGGGCGCGCAGGTTCAGCGTGCGGTTGCAGTAGAGTCCGCGGCCCGGGGCCGGGAGCGTGGGCGGGGTGAACGGCAGCGTGCTCATCGAGTCATCCTGCGGGCCGGTGCGCCCTTGCATCGCGAGGGCGCCGGGTGTCTCATGGGGACATCCCGGACAGGGCCCGCCCTGTGGTGGAGCGTAACAGGTCGCGGCGACCGGCGGGTGACGAGTGTCGCGCCTCGGGGCGCACCCGGCCCGCGGGACGCGACGTCGAAGGAACTGCATGCGCTGGTGGAAGAAGGTGGGGCCGCTCGGTCCCCTGGCCGCGTTCGCGGTGGTGATGCCGCCGGTGAGCGGGATGCTGCTGCTCGGCACGCTGCACGAGGTGGGGCCGTGGCTGCGCGACCACGGCGGTGCCGGCCTGGCGATCTACGTCGTGGGGTTCACGGTGCTCGGGGGACTGGCGCTGCTGCCGACCTATGCGCAGTCGATGCTCGGCGGGTGGGCGTTCGGCGTAGGGGCGGGCGCGGCGGCGGCGCTGGTCGGGTTCGTCGGCGCGGCGCTGGTCAGCTACGGCCTCGCCCGGCGGGTGAGCGGCGATCGCGTGGAGCGCCTGTTGGTGGAGCACGCGAAGTGGCACGCGGTGTATGCCGCGCTGTTGCGCAGCGGCTTCTGGAAGGCGACGCTCATCATCACGCTGCTGCGCCTGCCGCCCAACGCTCCGTTCGCGGCGAGCAACCTCGCCATGGCCGCGCTCGCCGTGCCGGTGGGGCCGTTCACCCTCGGGACGCTGGCCGGCCTGGCGCCGCGCACCACGGCGGTGGCGGCGCTCGGCGCGGGCCTCTCGCAGTTGGACCTGGCCGATCGCACGCAGACGGCGTGGTTCGCGGCCGGTCTCGCCGTCACCGTGGCCGTGCTCGCGGTTCTCGGCTGGCTGGCCAACCGCGCGTTGCGCGAGGTGGAGGCGGGCCTTGGTGTCGGGGCGGGCGCGGGGGTGGCGGCCGGTGGCGGCGCCGCGGCCCACGCCCCCGCGGCGGGCGACGGGCGCCCGCTCGTGGTGTTCGACGGGCGCTGCGTGATGTGCGCGCGCTCGGTGCGGTTCATCGCCGCGCGCGACGCCGGGCAGCGGTTCCTGTTCGCCCCCGCCGGGTCGGCGGCGGCGCAAGTGGCGCTCGCGCCCCACGGCCTCGACCCCGAGGCGCCGGGGAGCCTCGTCCTGGTGGAGCACGGCGTGGCGTGGACGCGCTCGACGGCCGCGCTGCGGATCGCGGCGCGGCTGGACGGCCCGTGGTCGTGGCTGCGCGTGCTCCTCTGGGTGCCCCTGCCCGTGCGCGATGCCGCGTACAGGCTCGTGGCGCGCCTGCGGTATCGGCTGTGGCCGCCGTCCGACGCCTGCGCCGTCCTGCCGCCGCACGTCCGCGCGCGCATCCTGCCCTGAGAAACCCCCGGTTGGGGTCAGACCTTGAATTTCAACATCGGGTTCGCGGCCGGATTTCGGGCCGTTTCGGTGACCTGAGCCGCCCTGAACGACGAAAGACGCGTCGTGGAAGGCGCTCGCTCAGGCGGCGACCAGGCCCGCCGCCCGGCGGTGACCGCGACCGGCGGCCGGGTCGGTTGGGGCCGGGGTTGGGGTCAGACCTTGAATCTCAACATCGGGTTCGTGGCCGGATTTCAGGCCGTTTCGGTGACCTGAGCCGCCCTGAACGACGAAAAACGCACCGTGGAGGCGCTCGCTCAGGCGGCGACCAGGCCCGCCGCCCGGCGGTGTCCACGACCGTTGGCCGGGGAGGTTGGGGTCAGACCTTGAATTTCAACATCGGGTTCGTGGCCGGATTTCGGGCCGTTTCGGTGACCTGAGCCGCCCTGAACGACGAAAAACGCACCGTGGAGGCGGTGACCTGAGCCGCCCTGAACGACGAAAAACGCACCGTGGAGGCGCTCGCTCAGGTGGCGACCAAGCTGGGCAACTCGTCGATGGAGATCGGTCGGGGGGCAGCGATGAGTCCGGCGGCGAGCGCCGCCAGGCCGAAGACCTGCTCCGGGGTGAGCCCGGCCGCACGCAGGTCGCGGACACCGGCGTCCCGGTTGGCCTTGCTCAACTTCAGGCCGTCCGGTCGGTGCACCAGCGGATGGTGCAAGTAGACGGGCGGCGCCTCGCGGCCCAGCATCCGCATCAACTGGATCTGGCGGCCCGTCGAGGCCAGCAGGTCGACGCCGCGCACCACCAGCCCGATGCCGTGCCGCACGTCGTCGACCGCCACCGTGAACTGGTAGGTCCACTGGCCCAGCCGGTCGCGAAGCATCAGCGCGCCCACCTGCGCAGCCGGCGCCTGCCGCTGCCACCCGCATGCCGCGTCATCGAAGGCCTCCTCGCCGGGAGGCAGCACGAGCCGCACGGCATGGCCGTCGTCGAGCGGCAGTCCCCGCGCCGCGCAGCGGCCGGGGTAGGGCGGCTCCTCGTTGGCGGCGGCCGCCGTGGCGCGCGCGATGTCGCGCCGCGTGCAGTCGCACGCGAACACGGGATGGGCGGCGCCGAGGGCCTCGAGCGCGGCGGCGTACACCGGGCCGTTGTCCGACTGACGATACGGGCTCGGCCTGCGACGCAGGCCGTCGTGGCCGGTGTCGGCGCGAAGGCCCAGCCACGCGAGATCCTCGAGGATCGACCGCTCGAACTCGGGGCGACAGCGCGAGGCGTCGTGGTCCTCCAGCCGCAGCACGACCTCGCCGTCGAGTCGTCGGGCGACGCCCCACGTGTAGATCGCGTTGACGACGTGGCCGAGGTGCAGGTGGCCGGTGGGCGAGGGGGCGAAGCGGGTGCGCCAGCCCGCGCCGAGCCGTGCGGCGAGACGGTCGAGGTCGAGGCGCGACGGGGCCATGCGTCGATTGTAGGCGGCGCGCGGCCAGATCCCGTGCGCGAAGGGACGATCACGACCGGGACACTTCTAACGAAGCAAGGACGGGGACATTTCCAACGAGCGTTGACATGTCACGGCCCCGCGATTGACAAGAACGGGCCCCTGACAGACACTCTGGCCCACCCAAGTTCCACCCCGTCGTACGTCGACGCTTGCGAGGGAGCCGTTTCGATGCAAAGGGCCATTGGCTGTCTGTGTCTTTGCGCGCTGTTGCTGTGCCTGCCCGTCCCGGTGCTGGCGCAGGCGACGGGCGCCATCAACGGGCAGGTCACCGACGAGTCGGGCAGCGTGATGCCCGGTGTCACCGTCGAGGCGACCAGCGAAGGCACCGGGTCGGTGCGCACCGTCGTGACCGGCAGTGACGGGTTCTACACGCTGCCATTGATGCAGCCGGGACGCTACACGCTGCGCGCCACGCTGCAGGGCTTCCGGACGGCCGTCAAGGAAGGCGTCGTCGTGTCGGTGAACGGCACGTCGCGCGTGGACATGCTGCTGTCGGTGGGCTCCATCGAGGAATCGATTACGGTGCAGGCGGAGGCCCCGCTCGTCGAGACCTCGAATGCCACCATGGGCATCGTGATCGACGAGCAGAAGGTCGTCGACCTGCCGCTCAACGGCCGCAACTTCACCCAACTGGGGACCTTGATCCCCGGCGTCGTCGCCCCGCCGTCGGGCCTCGGCGGGCAATCTGGCGACGCGACGCCCGGCGGCTTCGGCAACGCCACCGGCGGCTTCAACGTGAACGGCCAGCGCAACCAGTCGAACAACTTCCTGATGGACGGCGCGACGAACAACGACACGTTCAACACGGGGTTCGTGCTGCGGCCGCCGCCCGACGCCATCCAGGAGTTCAAGATCCTCACGCACGGCTACACGGCGGAGTACGGGCGCAACGCCGGCTCGGTGGTGAACGTCGTCACCAAGTCGGGCACCAACAACTGGAGCGGCAGCGGTTGGGCGTTCAACCGCGACGACGCGCTGCAGGCGCGCAACTTCTTCGCGGCGTCCAACCAGCCCAAGCCCGTGCTGAAGCAGAACCAGTTCGGCGCCGCCGTCGGTGGCCCGGTCGTGAAGAACGCGCTGTTCACCTTCGGCTACTACGAGGGCTACCGCTACGAGCAGGGCATCACGCAGTCGCTCACGGTGCCGACGCCGGCGCAGCGCGCGGGCGTGTTCACGACGACGATCCGCGACCCGCTCACCGGCCTGCCGTTCCCCAACAACACGATCCCGACGGATCGCCTCGACCCCATCGCGCTGAAGCTGATGAACGACTTCATCCCGCAGGGCAACGTCGCGGCGAACCGCTACACCGTGTCGCCGACGGTCACCGACGACCGTGACCAGATCGGCCTGCGCGGCGACTGGCGCCTCGGCGACAGCCAGACCATCTTCGCGCGCTACATGCTGGCCGAGACCGAGCGCCTCACGCCGCGCACCGTGCAGCCCGCCGACTCCATCGCCACCGCGCGGCTGCAGGACGTCATGGGGTCGCACACGTGGATCGTGTCGGCGAACAAGATCAACGTGGCGCGCATGTCGTTCAACCGCATCTACGCCAACCCGGCGGTGACCAGCGGCCTGAAGAACAGCGACTACGGCATCAACCTGCCGAACACCAACCCGCTGGCCACCGGGCTCGCGCAGATCGCCATCTCCGGGTTCGTGACGCTGGGCGACGCGAACCAGCCGTTCGTGGAGCGCGTGAACAACGTCTTCCAGTTCACCGACGACTTCACGTGGGTGCGGGGCCGCCACTCGTTCAAGTTCGGGGTGGACCTGCGCCGCGAGTACATGAAGATCGCCTTCATCAACCGGCCGAACGGCGACATGACCTTCAACGGCGCCATCACGGGCAATGCGTTCGCCGACTTCCTGCTCGGCCGCCAGGCGCAGACGCGCGCCACCACCACGCAGGCCATCCAGGAGGGCACCGGCTGGGCCTATGCGGCCTACGCGCAGGACGAGTGGCGCCTCAACGAGCGGATCACGCTGAACCTTGGCCTGCGCTACGAGCTCACGAAGCCCTTCATCGACTCCAACGATGCCATCACCGGCATCGACATGACGAAGCAGTCCACGAAGTTCCCGAACGCGCCGAAGGGCCTCGTGTATCCCGGCGACCCGGGCGTGCCGCGCGGCATCATCCCGACCGACAAGAACAACTTCGCGCCACGCGTCTCGCTGGTGTGGGACCCGCGGGGCAACGCGCGGACGAGCGTCCGCACCGGCTTCGGCATCTTCTACGACGCGCTCGCCGGCCAGGGCGACTTCTTCCAGAGCGGTGTGCTGTCGCCCCCCTTCACGCCCCTCGTCGAGCTGAACACCCCGGCCAACATCACGCTGCGCGACCCGCTCGGTCCCGGCACTCCGTCGGCCAATCCCTTCCCGAACAACCTGACCATCATCGGGTGGGGCACCGATTTCCAGACGCCGTACGCTTACCACTACAACCTCGGCGTGCAGCACCAGATCACGAACCGCATCGGCGCCGAAGTGGCTTACGTGGGCTCGCGCAGCCACCACCTGCCGATCTTCATCGAGATCAACCCTGGCCTCTACACCCCGGGGCAGACCGCTGGCGGGGCGCGCCTGTTCTCGCCGGCCTACGCGCTGCTGCGGCCGACCTTCTCCGAGGCGCGGTCCTGGTACGACTCCCTGCAGACCAGCGTCCGCATGCTGCCGACGCGCGGCATCAACTTCATGGCGGCCTACACCTGGAGCCACGCCATCGACCACGTGTCGGGCCTCAACATCGGCGGCGAGTCGCGGCCCGTGCTGCCCGTCGTCCAGGGGGACAAGGCGAGCATCGACGCGGCGCTCGCGCAGGAGAAGGGCGACGCGCTCTTCGACGTGCGGCACCGTTTCGTCCTCAGCTTCGGCTACGAACTGCCGAAGATGGAGAACAAGACCCCGGTGGTGCGCGGGGTGCTCGGCGGCTGGCAGGTGAACGGCATCTTCCAGGCCCAGACCGGGTTCCCCTTCACCGTCGTCGACTCGGTGGTGTCGATCCAGTACCTGACCAACCGGGCCAACGTCACCTGCGACCCGAACGACGGGCCGAAGACGACGGCGCAGTGGTTCGACACTGCGTGCTTCCAGCGCCGGCCGGTGGCGCAGACCGGCCCCAACAGCCCGAGCAACCAGGGGCGCAACAGCGTGCGGGGGCCCGGCTTCCAGCGCACCGACCTGTCGCTGTTCAAGAACTTCGACTTCGCCGGCCACCACCGCGTGCAGGTGCGCGTCGAGGCGTTCAACCTGTGGAACCAAGCACGCTTCGGCCAGCCGATCTCCAATCCCGCGGCGTCGAACTTCGGCCAGATCACGTCGGCCGAGGACGGGCGGGTCATCCAGTTGGGGATCAAGTACTCGTTCTGACGCGTGCTGGCCTTGCGCCTTGCGGCTTGAGCCTTGGGGCCTGGTGCGGGCCCGCAATTCAGTCGGGACGAATCCCCGGACATCGAGGGATTCGTCCCGGTCGCCTTTCTGATGAACCGACGCGACTTCGTCCGCCTCGGCCTCGCCTCCACCCTCGGCGCCGCGGCCCCTGCCCGCCTCTTCGGCCAGGCGCCAGCCATCGTCACCTCCGATCGGATGCGGCCGCAGATGCCCTTCGGCATCGCCAGCGGCGACGTGTCGGAGGGACGCGCGGTCATCTGGAGCCGGTCCGACCGGCCGGCGCGCCTGCTGGTCGAGTACTCCACGACATCGCGCTTCGACGACGTGCGGCGGGTCACTGGCCCCGCCGCGCTCCAGGAGTGGGACTACACGTCACGCATCACGCTCACCAGCCTGCCGCCCGGGCAGACGATCCACTATCGCGTCAGCTTCCTCGACCTCGGCGACCTGAAGACGCTCAGCGAGCCGCAGCAGGGCAGCTTCCGCACGCCGGAGGTCGGTGACCGGGCGACGCGCGACGTCACGCTCGCCTGGTCGGCCGACACGTGCGGGCAGGGGTGGGGCATCGACGAGTCCCGCGGCGGCTTCAGGCTGTACGAGACGATGCGCCTGGCGCAGCCCGACCTGTTCGTGCACGTCGGCGACACGATCTACGCCGACCAGCCGCTCCAGCCGGAGGTGACGCTCGACGACGGCACGGTGTGGCGGAACCTGGTGACGCCGGAGAAGGCGAAGGTCGCCGAGACGCTCGACGAGTTCCGGGGCAACTACCGCTACAACCTGCTCGACGCGCACATGCGGCGCTTCCAGGCCGAGGTGCCCACGCTCGCCATCTGGGACGACCACGAGGTGCGCGACAACTTCTACGACACCCGCTCGCTCGAGCACGACAAGCGCTACGCGGAGAAGCGCATGGCGGTGCTCGTCGCGCGCGCGCGGCGCGCGTTCCTCGACTACCAGCCGCTGGCCATCGACGCCGACGACCCGGAGCGCCTCTACCGGCAGCGGTCGTACGGACCGCTGCTCGACGTGATCGCGTGGGACATGCGCAGCTACCGGGGGCCGAACTCGCTGAACCAGCAGGCGGAGGCCGGCCCGGCCACGGCGCTGCTGGGGCCCGGGCAGCTCGCGTGGGTGAAGGCGCGCCTGAAAGCCTCGCGCGCCACGTGGAAGGTGATCGCCAGCGACATGCCGATCGGGCTCGTCGTCGGCGACTTCTACCCCGACCGCAAGTGGTTCGAGGCGGTGGCCAACGGCGAGGACGGGCCGCCGCTCGGACGCGAGCTGGAGATCGCCGGCCTGCTGTCGTTCATCAGGCGCGAGAGGATCCGCAACGTGGTGTTCGTCACCGGCGACGTGCACTACTGCGCCGCGCACCGCTACGACCCCGCGCGCGCGACGTTCGGCGACTTCGACCCGTTCTGGGAATTCGTGGCCGGGCCGCTGCACGCAGGCACGTTCGGGCCGAACGCGCTCGACGCAACCTTCGGTCCGGAGGTGAAGTTCGTCGGCATCCCGCCGGGGATGAAGCCGGGCCGCTCCCCGGCCGAGGGCCTCCAGTTCTTCGGCACCGTGACGGTGGACGCGAAGACGCGGGCAGCCACCGTTGGCCTGCACGACACGGCGGGGCAGACGATCTACCGGGTGGAGTTGGAGCCGCAGCAGGCTTGACTCGAGGCTCGAGGCTTGGGGCCTCGAGTCCCTCTTCGCCGCCTTGGAGCCCCGGGGCGCCAGCCTCAATCCTCTGGTCCCGAGCCTCATTGAGGCGTGCGGCTTGCGGTGGCGGGCCATTCGCACAGGCTGGGCCGGCTTCCGCCAATCTCCCGCCAGCCCCACGGTTCCCGGGGTCGCCGGGGTCGGAAGACCCCGGCCTACGTCAGTCGGGGGGTGGTGCCGCGGGTTGCGGGGCAGGCCCCAGGCCCCAAGCCCCAAGCCCCAAGCCTTACGACATCACCCCCACCGGGCAGCCCACGCCCGTGCCGCCGATGCCGCAGTAGCCGCCCGGGTTCTTGTGCAGGTACTGCTGGTGGTAGTCCTCGGCGTAGTAGAACTCGCCGAGCGCCTTGATTTCCGTCGTGATGGGGCCGTAGCCCGCCCGCGTGAGTGCCAGCTGGTACGCGTCGCGCGAGGCGGGCGCCGCCGCGCGCTGCGCGTCGGTCCGGTAGTAGATCGCCGACCGGTACTGCGTGCCGACGTCGTTGCCCTGGCGCATGCCCTGCGTCGGGTCGTGGTTCTCCCAGAACACGCGCAGCAAGGTCTCGAAGGACACCACCGCGGGGTCCCACACGACCAGCACCACTTCGGTGTGCCCGGTCATGCCGCTGCACACCTCGCGGTAGGTCGGGTTGGGCGTCAGGCCTCCCGCGTAGCCCACGGCCGTCGTGTGGACGCCCGGCACGGTCCAGAACTTCCGCTCGGCCCCCCAAAAGCAGCCCATCCCGAAGGCCGCCTGGTCGAAGCCGTCGGGGAAAGGCGGGGTCATCGGGGTGCCGAGCACCTCGTGGCGGGCGGGCACGGGCAGGCGCTCGGCACGGCCGGGCAGCGCGGTCTCGCGGGTCGGAAGCGACAGGGACTTGGTGAACATGGGGGTCCTGGGGGCGAGTGATTCCGAGTCTAGCGTCCTGAGTTCTCGGGTTTCAGTTGTCAGATGTCGGTGGTCGGTCCGAAGGCCCTGCTCCAGGCGCAACGCCCGGGACCCAGGGCGCAGGCCGCAAGGCGCAAGCTCTTTCCTTCGATGCTACGACAGCCGGCCGGGATTCGGTGAGGCGCCCACCGGCGAAGTAAGATTCCGGAGATGTCCCAGTCGCCCGACGATCTGCTCAAGGCCACGCCGGTGTGGCGCCGGCTCGCCGCGGCCGACCGCTCGCACCTCGCCGAGATCGCGCGGGTGGTCACCTACGAGCGGGGAGAGCGCCTGTTCAGCGAGGGCGACCCGTCGGACTTCTTCATCACCATCGCCGCCGGGCGTGTGAAGGTGCTGAAGTCCACCGCCGCGGGCAAGGACGTGATCCTCGAGGTGTTCGGGTCCGGCGACCCGCTCGGCGCGGTGGCCTCCTACGAGGGGCGGCCGTTTCCGGCGAGCGCGATCGCGCTCGAGCCCACCACGTGCGTCGTGGTGCCGCGCCGCGAGTTCTTCGCGCTGCTCGAGCGGCACCCGTCGCTGGTGCGCGGCCTGCTGCTGGGCCTCACCGTCCGCCTGGTGGAACTCACCAACCGCATCGTCGACCTGACCGGCGGCAAGGTGGAACCGCGCTTCGCGCGGCTGTTCCTGAAGATGGCCGAGGAATCGGGCGCGGCCGTCGCCGAGGGCATCGCCGTGCCGGTCCACCTGTCGCGCCAGGACCTGGCCGACCTGGCCGGCACCACCATCGAGACCAGCATCCGCATCATGAGCCGCTGGGGCAAGGAGGGGCTGGTGCGCACCGAGCGCGACGGCTTCGTGATCCTCGACAAGCGCGGCCTCGAGACCCTCGCCTCAGAGTAGGGGCGGCCCTTGTGGCCGCCCGCATGGGCCCTTGTGGCCGCCCGCATGGGCCCTCGTGGCCGCCCGCATGGGCCCTCGTGGCCACCCGCATGGGCCCTCGTGGCCGCCCGCATGGGCCCTCGTGGCCGCCCCAGGGGCCCGTGTGGCCTACGGATGTCCCAGCTGGCCCGCCCTCGGGATCAGCTCGAACAGCACCTCGTCGGGAATCACCGTGTCCCAGTGCCCGGTGGCCCGGGCCGCCGCGACCACCAGGAAGAACACCCCGAGCACGCCCGTGGCCACCGCCCAGCCGGGCAGCGCCCAGCGGCGCGCCGTCGTGCAGTGCAGCGCGTCGCGCGACGGGCAGGCCGTGATGCACAGCAGGCAGTTCGTGCACTCGGCCGATCGCACCGACGCCAGCTTGTCCACCGGGAGCAGCGAGGGGCACGCCTTCGCGCACTTGCCGCAGTCGATGCACGCGTCGGCGGTGCGCCGGATGCGCGTGGGGCTGACCAGCGCCACCAGGCCCAGCATGGCGCCGTACGGGCACAGGTAGCGGCACCACGCGTTCTTCACGACCAGCGACAGCACCAGCAGCACGCCGATGACGATCGCGCTGGTCCGGCCCATCAGGCGGAAGAAGTCGAGCATCTTCACGTCGGCGACGAGCCCGTAGGGCGTGTGCAGGAACGCCTTCAGCTCGGCCGTGCTCATCTGCGCGATCGCGTAGAAGAAGAGCCCGAAGAGGATGTACTTCAGGGAGCGCAGCGGGACGTCGAGCCAGCGCGGGAACGCGAAGGTCCGGCCGAAGATCTCCTTGCCCCCCTCCCACAGCAGCTCCGAGAGCGTGCCGATCGGGCAGAGCCAGCTGCAGAAGGCCTTGCGCAGCAGCCACGAGATGCCGAGGAAGGAGACCAGCAGGAACATGCCGGCCGCGTGGATCTCCGGCACCTCCCAGGTCAGCACCCAGTACTTCAGGTTCATCAGGGCCGCGATGGGCAGCCAGCCCTCCACGCCCGCCGGGCGTTCCACCCGCAGGCTCTGACCGGCGGTCTCGTAGAAGCGCACCCACCGGTAGAACTCGACGCCGATCCAGATGTTCAGGGCGGCGAAGGCGAACTGCACCGTGCGGCGCAGCACCTGGGTGTGATCGTCGCGGCGGCGCGGCAGCAGCCGGCCCTGCTTGTCGCGCAGGGTGAGCGGCGCGGCGTCGGTGGCGGGCGAGGCAGGGGCGGAAGAGGCGGGGAAGAAGGCGCGCAGCAGAGGCATCTCTCGAACCGTCCGGCCGCAACGATAGCGCCGGGCCGGCGGCCGGACTATGACCGGAGTCATACCGTGGCCCGGTCACGGCCGGGCCACGGCCGGGGCGGCGGGGCCTGGGTCAGGCCTGGGCGGGCGTCTCGCTCGGCGGCGGCGTCTCGACGCGGTTCCGCCCGTGGCGCTTGGCCGCATAGAGGGCGGCGTCGGAGGCGCGCACCAGGTCGGCCGCGCGCCGGCCGTGCGCCGGGTAGGTGGCCACGCCCACCGACATCGACAGCGACGCGTCGGCGGCGGGCCCGGGCAGTTCCAGTGCCTGGGCCGAGCGGCGCAGGTCCTCGGCGCGGGCCACCGCGTGGTCGGTGGCGGTGTCGGGCATCAGCACGGCGAACTCCTCCCCGCCGTACCGGCAGACGATGTCGGCGCTCCGCACCTGCCGCTGCAGCATGTCGGCGACGGCCTGCAGCACGCGGTCGCCGGCCGAGTGCCCAAAGGTGTCGTTCACGAGCTTGAAGTGATCGAGGTCGATCATCAGCAGCGACAGCGGGGCCCGTTCGCGTCCGGCCCTGGCCACCTCGCGGGCGAGCGTCTCCTCGAGGTAGCGGCGGTTGAAGAGGCCCGTGAGGCCGTCGCGGATCGACTGCTCGCGCAGGCTCTCGCGCAGCCGCAGGTTGACGATGGCGAGGCCCACCGTGTCGGCGAGCAGGCGCGCCTGGCGCTGGCCGCTCGCGTCGAGCAGCTTGCCCTCGCCGCGCAGCGTGAGGATGCCGGGCATGGCACCCTGGGCCCGCAGCGGCAGGCACATCGAGAAGCCCTGGTAGCCGTCGAGCAGGTGGGGGCAGGCCAGGCCGGTGTGCACCTGCTCGACCGCGTGCAGCTGTCCGCGCCGCACGGCCCAGCAGGTGTCGCGGTGGAAGGTGGTGGCGCCCGGCGCGTGGGCGCCCCACTGGCCGATGCACTGCAGGACGGAGGTCTGCGGCAGGTCGAGGAAGATGGCGCCGCTCGACTCGGGGAACAGCGACGGCACGAGCCGCTCGATCACGTGGCCGGCCTCCTCCACCGACTCGCACGACTGCAGCAGCGCGCCGAGCTCGATGTGCACGTCGCTGTCGTGACGGTGGCGCTCCAGCTCGCCCACCCAGCGGCGCAGCTCGTCGTTGCCGGCGCGCAAGGCGTCCTCGGCACGCTTGAGCTCGGTCACGTCGCTCGTGTAGACGTTGGCGACGCCACGCTCCGCCAGGCCCCTCAGCGTGAGCTGCAGCGTGCGCCCTCCGAGGCTGGCCTCGAGGACCTGCGTGCCGTTCTGGGCGATGAGCAGGCCGAGGTCGAGGTCCCCGACGGCCGGCACCACTGAGGCCAGCCTGGTGCCCACCGCGAGGCCCGAGTGCCGGGACGCGGGGTTCGCGAGCACCACGCGCCCGTCAGCGTCCACCCGCAGCGTGGGGGACGGGTTGTACTCGGGGAAGGCGGCCAGCTCGGCGCGCGTGCGTTCGGTGGCCCCCCGGTCGCCGGCATCGTGCACCACGACGCACAGCAGGCGGCCCTTCTCCGTGTCGAGCACGCCGCTCAGCACGTCCACGTCGCGCATCGCCCCGCTCGCCAGCCGGTGGCGCGCCTCCATCGTCTGGCCCGTGATCCAGGAGGGCGGCCCGCCCGTCGCCGCGCCGCGTGCGCCCGTGTGTGGGTCGGCGTCCACGTGCAGCAGCGACACCGGCGCGTGCCGCAGCCGCTCGCGCGGGTAGCCGTAGTAGGCGGCGGCCGCCGGGTTCGCGTCGACGATGGTGGCGGTGGCGGGATCCACGAGCAGCATCACGGCCGGGTGGTGCTCGAACACCGTGCGGTAGCGGTCGGCGATGTGCTCGAGGTGGTCGAGGTGCTGCCTGGCTGCCCGTGCGCGTTGCGTGAGGGCCACGAGCCCGGCGCAGATGATCACCGAGATCGTGAGGCCGAGCAGTTCGGAGGTGAGGTCGATCGGCCACGGCGTCGGCTGGGTCAGCGCCCGCCACAGGGGCAGGGCGCGGCGGACCGCCATCATCGCCAGGGCGGCCGTCAACAGGCCCCAGCCGAGCCGGTGGCGCGTGACGTAGAGCAGGCGCAGGGCGGCCACGGCGGCGAAGCACTGCACCGTGGCCGACACCGCGAGCAGCACGAGCCCGAACGGCGAAGACGGCGTCATGGCAGCCGCACCCCTGGCCAGTCCCTGTCCTCGATATCGGCCGCTCGCGCGGGGACGAGCAGGCGCGTCACGCGACCCAGTGCGCCAGGGCGCGTGAGGGCTGCGGCGCCGTGTAGGCCACCAGCAGGCGCAGCCCGCGGCCCTGGACGTCGAATGCGCCGGCCCCGGCCGGCACCAGCAGCACGTCGCCGGCCCGCACGGGCAGGTCGCCGACGACGCCCTCGCCCGAGAGGCCGACGAGCAGGTGGTAGAACGGCTCGCCGCCCGCCCACCGGCCGCTCCCCTCGGCGATGATGGTTTCCATCGTGAAGAACGCACATCGCGTCAGCACGGTTCGCGCCGGCGACAACCGGGTGACGGCGTTCTCCACGCGGTAGGGGCCCAACTCGGCCACCGTGAACCCGTGATCCAAGTGGAGTTCCCTCGGACGGCCGTAGTCGTACAGGCGGTAGGTGACGTTGGAGGGTTCCTGCACCTCGGCGATCGTGAGGCCGGCGCCGATCGCGTGGACGGTGCCTGCCGGCACGAGGAACGTGTCGCCGGCACGCGCCGGGTGCCAGGCCAGCAGGCGCTCGATCTCGCCCGTGCGGGCGGCCTCGCGGGCCGCCTCCGGGGACAGCGCGTCGCGGAAGCCCAGCCCGACCACGGCGCCGGGCGCCGCGTCGAGCACGTGCCAGGCCTCGGTCTTCCCCGCGGAGCCGTGATGCCGCCGTGCGTAGTCGTCGCCGGGATGCACCTGCACCGACAGGCGGTCCGAGGTGAACAGCAGCTTGAGCAACAGCGGTTCGTCGCCGGGAAACGCCGCGTTGCCGAGCAGGCCCCGCGGGTCGCGGCCGATGACCGCCCCGAGCGGTTCGCCGAGGGAGGTGCCGCACGCGCGACCCGTGAACCACGCCTCGCCGACCGGCGTGGCGGGCACCAGGTCGAACCACGGGGCGAGCGAGCGGACGCCCCACGGGCGCTCGTGGAACGTGGGCAGCAGGCGGAACGGCACGGCGGGAGCAGGCATGGCGTCCAGCCTATCGCCTTTTCCGCGCGGCGCGCACCGTGCGTCAGCGGGCGGCGGGGGAGGTGTCCACCGACTCGAGCGCCAGCACCGAGCCGCCAGGCGACCGGGTGATGCTGAAACTCGCCGACGAGGTGCGTGACGGGCAGCAGAGCGGATCGTCGGTGGCGTAGCGTGCGTAGGTCACCAGCACCCGATCGCGCGTCACGAGGCGGACATCGGTGACCACGCCGTCGGTCCGCGCCTCCATCGGGTGCGGCGACAGCGTGCCGGCGAAGCGTCCGCGGACGAAGACGAAGGCCTGCAGGCCGAGCGGCCGGCACATGCCGTCGGCGGCGATGGCGGCCGTGGCGACGCTCACCTCGCCGAACACCTGGAGCGGGCCCACGAGCGTCCAGCCGGCGGCCGACAGCGCGCGGTCGGCGGGGCCGTCCGCGGGCCGCACCTGCTGGCTGCAGCGGCCCGTGGCCAGCGGTTCCCCCTGGATGGAGGGTGGCTTCGGGACGGCGGCGCCCTGGGTGTTCCACCTCGGCAGGGGCGATGCGTCGAGCCAGGCTCCGCCCGCGGGCGGGGCCTCCGGCGCGGGGGCGGGCCGGGCGGCGGCGGCCGGCGCGGCCGGTGCGGGTGCCTGCGCGCGCGCGGCGGGGGCCGGCGCGCAGAGCAACGCCAGGGCGAGGCTGCACACGGGCAGCCAGTGGCGGCAGTGGGCGAGTCGTCGCATCGCGCTTGCTCCGGGACGCATCACGCGGCGGCCCGTCGGCCGCCGAACACGCGGCGCGAGAGCCGGTAGAGGATCACGATGAAGACGACGACGGCCAGCAGCGCCAGCACCGGGAGGACGATGGCGAGGATGGCGGTGGTCGTGGCGCCGAACAACTCGAAGGAGGCAACCACCGGGTTCGCGAGGCCGGCCGTCGCCACGCCCGATCCCGCGCGCAGCGCCACCGTGGAGCCCTGCACGAGGGCGGCGGCGCCGCCGCCGCCGATGACCACCGCCGTCCACTTCAGGAGCGGCGGCAGGTCGCCGAGGATCGACGCGCTCGTCACCATCCCGGCCACCACCGCGGCCGGCGTGGACACCGTGTCGAGCACGTGATCGAACCACGGGATGTAGTAGCCGGCCACCTCGAGCACGGTGGCGGACGCGAAGGCGATCGTCGCCGGCGTCGAGGCGATCCATTCCCAGCCGCCGGCGAGCGGCACGTAGCCGTAGCGCGCCGCGACGCTGAGCACCAGCAGCGGGACGAAGACGCGGAAGCCGCACGCCGCCGCGAGGCCGAGGCCCAACCCGAGGCTGAGGAGCGTGTCGCCGTTGAGTTCCATGTCCCCATCCTACTGCCAAGCTGCCGCCGCGTCAGCGGCCCTCAGTCCGCGCCGCTGCCGCCGCCCCCGCCGCCGTCGGCGCTCGCCCCGCCGCCCGAGGCGTCCACGCTCGTCGTGGTCCCGTGGCTGCCGCCCTCGGCCGTCGCCGACGACAGCCAGCCGAGGAACGAGGTGTCCTGCTCGCGCCGCGGCCCGAGGAACCAGGCGGGTGCGGCCAGGCCGAGGTGCGACGCCTGGGCGACGAGCGCGGCGCCCAGCCCCGACGCCACCGCGAACGGCATGGCCCGCTGCCAGTCGATGGCGCCTGCGTCCCGGCGCCGCTTGACCGCGTCGGCGAGCGCTCGCTGGTAGGCGACCCAGCGCCGGCGTTCCGCGGCACCCCGATCACTCAGCGGACTGACGGCGACGCCGAACATCAGGCCCACGACGCCGCCCAGGGCGATGCCCGCGGGCAGCCAGGCCCACTCGCGTCCCTCCGTCCCGAAGGCGGTCGCGAGGACGATCAGCACGCCGGCGATGCCCACGCCGATGGCGAGCAGGGCCGTCCGCACCAGCGTCCGTCGCGCTCCCTCGCGCGCCGGGTCGAGCCATCCGCCGCGCAGCAGGTCGCGGCGCACCGCGTCGCGGAACGCCGCGGGGACGGCCCGCGCCCGCGACATCACCTGCCCGTGCGACACCGAGGCGAGGCCAGGTCGCCCGTCGCCGAAGGCGAGGGCCAGCGCTTCGCGCTCGTGGGCGTGCGACGGTGCGCCCTCGTGCACGCGTGTCACCTGCCAGGCGTCCGCGCCGTGGGAGGCACGGGTGTCGATGCGCAGGAACCCCTGGCGGCCGAGGTCGGCCAGGGTGGCCACGACGTCGGTGGTGGCCAGCGCGCCGTGGCGCATTAGCGCCGAGGCCAGGGCGACGGGGAGCGCGGACGGTGGCCCTGCGGACGTTGCCGGTCGGGCCGCTTCGCCGGAGGCGGGCTGGTGCCGGCGCCACACGAGGCCGAACCAAAGGACGACGAGCGCGCAGGCCAGGCCGCCGAGCGCCATGCGCTGCTGGCGCCGGGCCGCGCGCGCGTCGGCGGCAGCCTGCCACTGCGGCCGGTCCCCGGTCAGCGCCGTCGCCGGCAGGTCGAGGCGCACCTGGTAGGTGCGGTTCGGACGAAGGGTCGCCGTCTCGATGGTCACGGCGTCGGCCCGTCGCGCCACCACCACCGACACCCCGTCGTCGCGCCGCGTCCGCACGGCCAGTGGCGGCTCGGCCAGCGACGGCCAGACGATCTCCACCGCGCTGGCCTCCACCGTGTAGCCCCGGCGGTCCGGCACCGGCGTCCAGCGCAGGTGGGCGAGATCGCCGTCCCGGGAGAAGGCGTGGCGCGCGCGGTAGCGCAGCCCCACGTCGTGGCGTCCCCGCTCGAGCGGGGCGAAACGCACCTCGACGCGGACGCCGCCGTCGCCAGCGGCGATTCGCACCGCCGGGCCGTCGAGGGCGAGCGGTTGCCCGTCGAGGGTGACGCCCAGCACGTCGATGCCGTCGGTGCGCGTGGCCGGGATGTCCCGGTAGACGCGGCTGTAGGGCTCGCCGGGGCCGTCGAAAACGAACGTCGCCCGCTCGGTCACCTCGAGGCTGCCGTCGCGGTCGATGGCGAGGCGGACGTCGTAGCGTTCGGCGTGGTAGGTGCGGGCGAGCCCGGTCGCCGGGTGCGCGACGAGGCAGGCGAGGGCGGCGAGCGCGACCAGCGGGGCGGGGCAGCGCGGGGCGGGTGGCGGCATGTGGCCTCCAGGCGTCTGCCGCGAGCGTAGTGCGGTGGCGTGTCCGGAATGTTTCCGGCGCGGGCGGGTGTGGGACCGCAGCATCGGACGGGGCCAGCCGTGACGGCCGGCCCCGACGATGCGGTCCCGGCCGGCTACGACCCCGCGACGGTGAAGGGGATCGTCGCCTGGGTCGTGTCCCACCAGATGGCGAGCGTGCCGCCGTTAGTGGTGACGTCGGTGAAGCCGATGGTGAGCTGGTCGACCGACAGCGGGATCGACGACACCGTCATCGGCGCGCGCAGCACGTCCTTGTCGGGCGTGTAGTTGTAGGCGCCCCACAGCGCGGTCTTGTCGTTCGGGTCGTACTTCTGCTGCGCGCCCCAGGTGGAGAAGATGAGCGTCCAGGCGCCGGGCTTGAGGTCGACGAACATGCTGTACTCGCCGGCCGGCAGCGTCTTGTCGCCGAACTTCAGCGCCACCTCGGTCTTGAAGCGGGTGGACTGGTTGGCGCCCGCGCGCCACACGGGCGCGTTGCCGTTCACCTTCTTGCCGTACTCCTCACCGCTGCCGAAGATGCCGGTGCGGGTGCGCAGCAGGGGGCGGTTGTAGGTCACCTCGATCCACTTGCCGTCCTGGTAGCGTTCCCCGCGCTCGCCCTTCACCCACTGGCCGCCCACCTGCGTGGCGGCGGTCCCCGGCGGGCTGAGGGGACGCTGGGCGGTCTGGGCATCGAGGGTCAGGCCCGCCGCCAACACGGCGGCGGCCGCCCAGAAGAATCGGGACGTCTTCATCGTCTGGCTCCTTTGGACCGGCACACGCCCGTGTGCCGGCCATCGATGGTAGCGTAATGGGACGGCCGCCGAACAGCCGAGCCTGCGGGCCGGCCGCCACGCGACCGCCGGCGACCCGACTTCCCTGGAGACCCCCGTGACCTTGTTCCGCTCCGCCGCCGCCTGCTCGCTCGGCCTGCTCGTCCTCGCGGCCGGCTGTTCCAACCGCCCCACCGCCGAAGCCGCGGCCGGCGCGGCGGCCGCGAACGCCGCGATCTCGCCCGAGACCCTCAAGCCCATGAAGTCGGGGGCGAGCGCCGCCCCCGCCGCCGAGATCCTCGCCGGCACCGTCGCCGAGACGATGGACGCCGCCTCCTACACCTACATGCGGCTGACGACCGCCGATCGCGGCGAGGTGTGGGCCGCCGCCAGCCAGTTCCCCGTGAAGGTGGGCGACCGGGTGGAACTCACCATCGACATGCCGATGGAGAACTTCCACAGCAGCGCGCTGAACCGCGACTTCCCGATGATCTACTTCGCGTCGGCGGCGGCCACGGGCGCGTCGCCGGCCGCCGGTGACGGGCCGGCGGCGCTGCCGCCAGGGCACCCGCCGCTGGGGATGGGCGGGGCCAAGGCCCCCGTGGAGGCGCCCACGCAGCCGATGGCGGCGCCGGCCGGCGGGCTGACCATCGCCGACGTATGGGCGAAGAAGCAGGCTCTCGCCGGCCAGACGGTCACCGTGCACGGCAAGGTGATGAAGTTCAACGGTGGCATCATGGGCCGCAACTGGGTGCACCTGCAGGACGGCACCGGCAGCGACAAGGACGGCACCCACGACCTCACGCTCACCACCGACGCCGTGGTGAAGCCCGGCGACGTGGTCACGCTGAAGGGGACCCTGGCCGTCGACAAGGACTTCACGGCCGGCTACAAGTACCCCGTGATCGTCGAGGGCGCGCAGATCGTCAAGTAGTCCTTCGACTCGCGGGGGCGACAGGCGCTCGCTCAGGACGCCCCGGCTGCCGCCGGGGCGCCCGTTCCGGACACCGCCATGATCCGTCCCGAGTCTCGGCTGCCCGGCACCGGCGTCAGCATCTTCGCGGTGATGACGCGGCTCGCCAACGAGCACGGCGCCATCAACCTGTCGCAGGGCTTTCCTGACTTCGACTGCGCGCCGGACCTGGTGGCGCTCGTCCGCGAGTGGCTGGGCCGGGGCCACAACCAGTACGCCCCGATGGCCGGCGTGCTGCCGCTGCGCGAGCAGATCGCGGCCGCGATGCGCCGGCTCTACGGCGCCGGTTACGACCCGGCCACCGAGATCACCGTGACGGCGGGCGCCACCGAGGCGCTGTTCTCGGCGATCACCGCGCTGGTGCACCCGGGCGACGAGGTGGTGGTGCTGCAGCCGTGCTACGACTCGTACGTGCCCGCCATCCGCCTGGCCGGCGCCACCCCGCGGTTCGTCACGCTGCGCCCGCCCGCCTACGCCTTCGACTGGGGCGCGGTGCGGCAGGCGATCACCCCTCGCACCCGTCTCCTCATCGTCAACTCGCCGCACAACCCGACGGGCGCCGCGCTGTCGGGCGACGACCTGCGCGCGCTCGCCGCGCTGCTCGACGGCACGCGCGTCCTGGTGCTGAGCGACGAGGTCTACGAGCACCTCGTGTTCGACGGGCGCCGCCACGAGAGCCTGGCGCGGCTGCCGGAGCTCGCGGCGCGCACGGCGGTGGTCAGCTCCTTCGGCAAGACCTTCCACACCACCGGCTGGAAGGTCGGGTGGGTGGCGGCGCCGGCCGCGATCTCCGCCGAGATCCAGAAGGTGCACCAGTTCGTCACCTTCGCGGTGAACACGCCCGTCCAGTTCGCCTACGCCGACCTGCTGGCGCGCGGCGTGGACTTCGCCGAGGTGACGCGCTTTTACCAGGCCAAGCGCGACCGGTTCCTCGCGGCGCTGGGCGGCTCGCGGTTCGTGCCCGTGCCCGTCGCCGGTACCTACTTCCAGCTGCTCGACTACTCGGCGATTTCCGGCGAGCCCGATCACCTGATGGCGATGCGGCTGCTGGAGCAGCACGGCGTGGCTGCCATTCCCACGTCGGCATTCCTCGAGGGCGAACCGGCGCCGCGCGTCCTGCGGTTCTGCTTCGCCAAGCGCGACGAGACGCTCGACGCGGCGGCGGCGCGGCTGCGCGCGGTGTGAGGACCCCCAGGTGAGCGGAGACGGGCTGGTGACGGGCGCCGACGGCGTGCGGCGCTGCTGGTGGTGCGGCAGCGCGGACGACTACGTGCGCTACCACGACGAGGAATGGGGACGGCCGGTCACCGACGACCACCGCCTGTTCGAGAAGCTGTGCCTCGAGGGGTTCCAGAGCGGCCTGAGCTGGCTCACGATCCTCCGCAAGCGCGAGGCGTTCCGCCGCGCATTCGAGGGGTTCGACTACGAGCGGGTGGCGCGGTTCACCCCGCGCCGCGTCGATCGGCTGCTCGGCGACGCCGCCATCGTGCGCCACCGCGGGAAGATCGAGTCGACGATCGCCAACGCGCGCCGCGCCCGCGAGCTGGCCGGCGAGTTCGGGTCGCTGGCGGCCTACTTCTGGCGGTTCGAGCCTCCGCCGGCGGCGCGCCCGGCGCGGATGACGAAGGCGGCGCTGATGACGTTGTCGCAGACCGAGCACTCGCGCGCGCTGTCGAAGGACCTCAAGCAGCGAGGGTGGAGCTTCGTCGGCCCGACGACGGTCTACGCGTTCATGCAGGCGATGGGCCTCGTGAACGACCACGTGGAGGGCTGCGCCGTTCGGGAGGCCGTCGATGCCGAGCGTGCGCGGCTCGTGCGGCCGGTCCGCCAGGGCCCGTAGCGCGCGGGCGGCGCCGCGTCACGTCGGACAGGCCCGCGCGATCCCCTTCATGCGCCCACCCATCACCCAGCGATCGCCGCCGCGATCCGCTCCCGCAGCCGGGTGAGACGCGCGGCGCCGTCGCGCGGGTTGTGATAGAGGCGCCGCTGGGCCGGCGTGAGCGCGCCCGCGTCGAGGGCGGGCTCGAACTGGTGGCCCTCGTGCCACTCGTTGAACGAGTTCACGTACACCAGGAAGAAGCCGCGCTGCGCGTTGCTGCGGTCAGGGTTGGTCTGCAGCGCCAGCGTCGTCTCCCACGACTCGTCGATCCGCGCGAGCGCGAGCGCCGCGGCCTGCTCGCGTTCCGCCTCCTGTTCCCAGTCCACGTGGCGGCCGCCGGGCGCGAACGGCGCCGGCCGGTAGCACGAGTCGGGCGGCACGTCGCGCAACACGACGGCGTCGTAGCCGGGGTTCACGTTGAAGGAGAAGAGCAGGCCCGCCGCGGTGGCCATCGCGGCCCAGCTCGGCCACGTCTCGGGCGCGACGAAGTTGTCGTAGACCGCGATGCCGTCGAAGCCGCCGGCCCGCGTGCGGCCCATGTCGAGCGAGTCGGCCAGCAGCGTCACGCGGTCGAAGGTGCCCGTCCAGGCGCGGCGCACCGCGTCCGTCTGCCGGCGCCACACGGCGTCCGTGGCGTAGTCGGGTACGGCGAACACCTGGCCGTGGCAGTCGGTGACGCGCTCGGGGAGGATGGTGCGGAACGACTTGAACACCGGGCCGCTGCGGCCACGCGCGTCCTCGAGCAGCAGCAGCGCGTCCCAACCGCGGCGGTCGCCGTACTCGCGCAGGAGGTACTCGATGTCGGCGGGGTAGTGCGCCGCGCGATCGTCGCGGTAGGGCTCCAGGTGGAAGGTGACGTGGATGTCGTGGTGGCGCATCACGTCCATCACCAGGTGGACGGCGCGGTCGGTGGAACTGTCTGGGCCCCACCAGCTCAGGTTGACGGCGCCCACGCCCGCGTCGGCGATCCACCGCGCGTGCTGCTCGATCACGCGCGCGTCGAGCGAGTCGTATGGGCCGAGGCGAGGGTACGACGTGGCCGCGATGTCGTCGGGCGGCTGCCGCGCGGCCTCGTTCCAGTGCTCCCACGGGTCGGTGCGATACCACGGGTAGTACTCGAACACGAAGTGGCGGCGCGGGTCGCGGAGGCTCGCGAGGGAGAAGGGCGCGGGCTCGCGCGGCTCGGGCAGGCGCGGGACGCGTTCGACGACTGGGCGCGCGGCGACACCGCCGTGGGCGCGCGCCTCGGCAGCCACCGACGACTCGCCCCGCCACTGGC
>JADHED010000611.1_pt1 | contig 39677 bp, 48 predicted proteins | sample 8952041 | NCBI WGS metagenome assembly JADHED01 (sample SAMN16124423, study PRJNA663239) | bioreactor sludge metagenome | isolation source: sludge (control) | place: India:Bengaluru | collected 2018-09-08 | reverse complement strand
ATGCCCGCCGCTGCCGCCGCACGGGCCAGCACGATGTCGCCCCGGTAGGCCGACAGCGCTGCGATGCCCATGGGCGCGATCCCGAAGGGGCTGGCGTAGCGCTGGCCGAACAGCGTCACGCCCTGGTCGCGCTCGGCCACGTTGCGCAACACGCGGGGGACAAGGGCAATCTCGCGGAACGCCTGGCGGTTGTCGTCCAGTGCCAGGTTGTCCTCGGCCGCACCGGCTACATAGCCAAAGATGGGGCGCGGCAGCACGCGGCGGGCGGCGGCTTCGAAGTCGTCCAGCGAGAGCAGATCAGCCGTGCGGCCGCTGCGGCGCGTGCCGTTGAAAGCGCCCCAGGCGTTGGGGGAGGGCCGTTGGGGTGTGGAGGAGGGGGTGGACATGGCGTGGTTTCAGGCAAAAGCAGACGGGGGCTGGAAAGCAGTGTCCTGAAACCGCAATAATCAAGAAAGCGAATTTATTGCGAATCATTTGTTCGCCAAATTGGAAATAACTCTAAGACATGACCCTCAAACAGCTCGAAGCTTTCTACTGGGCCGCCACCTGCAGCAGCTTTGCCATGGCGGCCGAGCGGGTGCACCTGTCGGTGTCGTCCCTGTCCAAGCGGATTGCCGAGTTGGAGGCCTCGCTGGGCCAGGTGCTGTTTGACCGCGCCGGTCACCGCGCCGCGTTGACGGAGGCGGGCACACGTTTGCTGCCGCTGGCGGGTGGGTTGCTGCAGCAGGCAGACCGTTTGCAGCAAGAGATGGGCAGTACCGCCGGCCTGCGCGGCCCCTGCCGGCTGGGGGTAGGCGAACTGACGGCAATCACCTGGCTGCCTCTTTTGGTCTCGGCCCTGGCGGCGGCGCACCCTGCGCTGGAAGTGTCTGTGCATGTGGATGTGGGCGCTGCCCTGGCGGAGCGGCTGGACAAGGGCGAGCTGGACGTGGCCGTTATTGCAGGCCCCGCCAGCCGCAGCGCGTTGACGTCAGTGCCGTTGGCGCATGCGCGCTTTGCCTGGTGCGCAGGCCCTGGCGTGGCACGCGACTTGCACCAGATGGATGCCGAGGCCGTGCAGTCGCACGCGCTGGTGACGCTGCCTCAGGGCTCGGGAGTGACCCACCTCATCGACAACTGGCTGCGACAGGCTGATGCCCGCCCCGCGCGCCGACTGGTGTGCAACCACTGGGGCGCGATTGTGGGCTTGCTGGCACAGGGCAGCGGCATTGGCTTGCTGCCCGAGGGCTGGGCGCAAGCCCTGTGCGAACGGGGTGTTCTGCAGCTGCTGACCAGCCCGGTGCCCCTGGGCTCGCTCGGCTACGCGCTCCATAGCCGGCGGGACGACCTGCGGCCCCTGGTGGGTATGCTGCACGGCATGGCGGCGCAGCACGCGGATTTCACGGCGGGGAGTGGCGCTTTCTGACCGCCTGATGCGCGGATGGCGGCCCTAGAATCGCGCCGACTGCAAGCCGCAGCCGCCGGTCCCCGGAACCCGTTCAATCGCAACCCCATGCTCCAACCTACCTCGCTCCCCGTCGTTCTGGTGCTGGCCTCGGGCCGGGGAGCGCGTTTTGCCGCATCCGGCGGTGCGGTGTACAAGCTGCGCGCGCCCCTGGGGGCAAAAACCGTGTTGGAGCACACCCTGGATGCCGTGCGCGCTAGCGGTTTGCCTTGGCACCTGGAAGATGCAGGCCACCCCGGTATGGGAGATTCGATCGCTGCGGCTGTGCGCGCCACGGCCCAGGCGCCCGGCTGGCTGGTTTTGCCGGGGGATTTGCCACTGATCCGCCCCGGCACCTTGCGCACCATGGCCGCCGCGCTGGCAGACCCGGACTGCGCCGTCGCCATGCCGGTGTGCCAGGGCGAGCGCGGTCACCCAGTGGGGTTTGCGGCCGTATGTTTGCCCAGCCTGCTAGCGCTGACCGGCGAGCAAGGCGCCGCCCGTGTGGTGCGCGAGCAGGCACAGCAGGGCAGGGTACGGCAGGTGGAGGTGGATGACGAAGGCACGGTGACCGACATAGACACCCTGCAAGACCTGGAGCGCGCCGCACAGTTGCTGGCGGCGCGCGGGTAGCGGCGGCGAAGGCCGCTTTCGCTTTCCTTTACTTGGACGCGATCACCGCACAGGCCAGGCGCGGGCCTGCGTTGCCGGTGGGCTGCGTCTTGTAGTCGTCAGGGTCACGGTGGACGATCAGGCCCTTGCCGACGATGTCGGTGGTCGGACCGCCCACACTGATGGATTTCGACACAAAGCTGAAGGCGGCCACGCCGTACTTGTCGGCCTTGAGGCTGGGCAGGTCGCCGGTGTGGTGTTCGGCAGCGCCGTGGGCACCGTGGGGTTTGGCCGTGGGGTTGAAATGTCCGCCGGTGCTCATGCCGTCGCCGCTACTGCAGTCCCCCTTTTCGTGGACGTGAAAACCATGCTCTGCGCCCGGCTTGAGGCCACGCACCTCGCCAGACACCTGAACACCATCACCCGTCTGCACGAACGTGACCGTGCCGTTGGCGGTATTGCCGCGGGTGGGCTCCAGCTTGGCGGTGGCGCGATTGCCGGACAGATGGGAGGCGCAACCCACCAGCGCCACAGCAGCCAGGGAACACAGTGCAAAAGCAAAACGAATCTTCATGACTCAAACTCCTCGGTGCGAATGAATGAACGCGGGATTGAACCCGATACAAAGGCGCAGTCTCGCAAGCCACCGCCCGCGAGTCCAGAAAAATGTGCACTATGACTCTTTTTGAGCCAGTGCGATCAACCGGGCCAAAGCCCGGTCATGGATGCCGTGCTTTCGCAACTCGTCATAAGTGGCCTGGGCGTAGTCCCGCGTGGTGCCGTAGCGCCCGCAGGCCTCATCAAAGATGCGGCGGTATTCATGGTCAGGCAGCTCGCCGGTGTGGTTGGGGCTTTTGCGGGACAGGGTGAACGCCAGCGCACTTACGGGCCCCTGTGGTGTCTGGCAGGTGAGCCAGCGCGGGTCATACACGCCGGTAGGCATCTCGCGCTGCCACAGGTTGATCATCACCTGCCGCGCATGGGCCTTGTCTATGCGGAACACCATGCCCCGGCAGCTGCCGCCCGACAGCATGCCGAACACCAGGCCCGGGCACTCCGGCGTGCCCCGGTTGATGCGGCTCCACATCTTCAGCGCCCGGTGCCAGCCGTGGACCTTGGCCGGGCGGCGCTCGGCATAGTCAAAGTCCGGCCGCCAGATGAGCGAGCCATAGCCAAAGATCCACAGGTCCTGATGGCCGCCCCATTCCTGGAGGGCACGCTCCAGCATGGGCGCCGGGTCTCGCAGTGGGGCGGGCAGATTCGTCATGGCTTCACTCTACAATCGAAAGCTTTGCTGCAATCGGCCAGGGCCTTGTTTTCGCACTCTCTGCAGGGCCGGCCAACCACTTTTTTCATCACTACAGGGATCCTTCATGTCCAGCTCTGACGACGATAGCCAAGAACGTTTTGCCCTCGGTTTTCTCTTTGCACTGATTGCGTTGGTGATCTCCGTGGTGGTGGGCACCGTGGTGGTCAAGCGTCTGGGTGCCAAGGCCCCGGCACAGCCCGCAGCGGTGGTTGTGGACGCTGCTCCGGCCGCGCCGGTTGCCGTCGAAGAAGATGTTGCCAGCGTGCGCGTTGAAAACGGTGTGGTGAAGTTCTACTTTGCCACCGCCAAGGCCGAACTGGCCGCAGGCGCCAACGAAGCTCTGGCCGATGTGGTCAAGGGTGTGGCCGAAGGCAAGAAGGCTGTCATTTCCGGCTTCCATGACGCGACGGGCGACGCCGCCCTGAACGCTGAACTGGCCAAGCAACGCGCAGTGGCCGTGGCCGAAGCGCTCAAGGCCCTGGGCGTGACAGAAGACAAGGTGGAGCTGAAGAAGCCCGAAGAAACTACCGCGACCGGCAGCAACGCCGAAGCACGGCGTGTGGAAGTGACGCTTGGCGCCCTGTAAGCGCTGCCTCCTTCCCCAACAAAAAAACCCGGCAATGCCGGGTTTTTTTGTGGTCAAAATGGCCGCTTGCGCTAGTGGAACATGCGCAAGCAGGTATCCATTTGATAGGAGAAGTTACCGCAGCCCCTGGCCGCCTGCGCCCTCGGCGCGCTGGATCAACTCGATCTTGTAGCCATCGGGGTCGGTCACAAACGCGATCACTGTGGTGCCGCCCTTGACCGGGCCGGGTTCGCGCGTCACGTTGCCGCCCGCCGCCTTGATCTTCTCGCACGCTGCATACGCATCGGGCACACCCAGGGCAATGTGGCCGTAGGCCGTGCCCATGTCGTAGCTTTCCACACCCCAGTTGTAGGTCAGCTCGATCTCGGCCTGGCCGGGGTTGCCGCCCTCAAAGCCCAAAAAGGCCAGCGAGTATTTGTACTCGGGGTTCTCGGACTGGCGCAGCAGCTGCATGCCCAGTACCTTGGTGTAGAAATCAATCGAGCGTTGAAGGTTGCCAACGCGCAGCATCGTGTGGAGGAATTTCATCCCTTCGATTGTGCAGGCAAGTCAAAAACCAGGCAGGTGGTGGTGGCGTGGGCGTACAGCGTGCCGTCCGGCCCCACCAGCCGCGCCTCGGCCGTGGCCAGCTGGCGCCCACAGTGGATCACTCGGCCCTCGGCACGCACCCGCTGCACCTTGGGCGTGATCGCCCTGACCAGGTTGATGCCCAGCTCGGCCGTGGTGTAGCCGCGCCCTGGCTCCATGCGGGTGTGGATGGAGCAGCCCAGGGCCGAGTCGAGCAGGGTGGCAAACCAGCCGCCGTGTACCGTGCCCATGGGGTTCAAGTGCTCTGCACGGGGCGTGCCCTGGAAGGTGGCGATGCCTTCACCCACTTCGACGATCAAGAAGTCCAGCGTCTTGGCAATGGCCGCGTAGGGCAGCTCACCGCGCAGCATGGCCTGCATCTGCTGCAGGCCGTTCAGGTGGGCAATCTGGTCGCGGGTGGCCACGCCCGGGCCGGGGCCCGCATCCAGCGTCGCGAGGATGTCGCGCTCCTGCGCCAGCCAGTGTTCGAGGTGATTGTTGGAGGTCATGGTGTGTCCGGGTTGTTGATGGGGGCGAAACTTTTATATTGCATATGCAATTATTGCAGATACAATTAAACGCATGCAAGCCGAACCGTCCACCCTGGCCCCCGTGCTGCCGCAGGGCTGCACCAACTTCAAGCTGCGCCAGCTGATGCGCCGCGTGGCCAACCACTACGACGCCGAAATGGCGAAGTGCGGGCTCAAGACCACGCAGTACTCGCTGCTGTCCCATGTGCTCAAGCTGGGCCCGATCCGCCCCGGCGATCTCGCCACGGAAATGAAGATGGATGCTTCCACGCTGACGCGCAATCTGCGCCCGCTGGTCGATGCAGGTTGGGTCACGCTGAAGGCAGGCACGGACGCACGCAGCCGCCTGGTCCACATCACCGATGCGGGCCGTGACAAACGCGCGGAAGCGCAGCGCCACTGGAAGGCCGCGCAACTGGCGCTGAACGATGCACTGGGTGTGGAACGCGTGATGGCGCTGCATGCGCTGGTGGACGACTCGCTCGATTTGCTGGCTGCACTGCCAGTGCAGGAGGCTGTGCATGACGAATAGCCACACCCCGCTGGCGACAGCACCCAAGTCCGCCGCGCCACTGGCCCTGTGGCTGGTGCTGCTGGCCGCCGCTGGCGCCTTTGCGCTGACCATGGGCACTCGCCAGACCATGGGCCTGTTCCTGTCCGCGCTCAACACCTCCACCGGCTTGGGCATTGGCAGCATCAGCCTGGCGTTTGCGTTTGGGCAGCTGTGGTGGGGCCTGACCCAGCCGTTTGCCGAGGCAGTGGCCGACCGCATCGGCACAGGCCGCGTGATCTTGCTGGGCGTGGCGCTGGTGGCGCTGGGCACGTTCATCACGCCGTACATGACCACCACCGCCGGACTGATCTTTGCGATTGGTGTGCTGGCCGCTGGTGGTGCGGGCATGGCCGGGCCGTCCGTGCTGATGGCGGCCACTGCGCGGCTGGTGCCGCTGCAAAAGCGCGGGTTGGCCAGCGGCATCGTCAACGCGGGCGGCTCGTTCGGTCAGTTTGTCATGGCGCCCATCGCCATCAGCCTGACGGCCGCCGTGGGCTGGGCCAGTGCCATGCAGTGGCTGGGCGTGCTGGTGCTGCTGGCGCTGCCGGCGGTGTGGGTGCTCAAGGGCAACTCCAACGCGTTGGCAGCGCAGGCGGCTGCAGCGTCCGGCAAGAAGGCGCTGACAGCGCGCGAGGCCATTGCCCAGGCGCTTGCTACTCCTAGCTATCGGTACCTGGCCGCGGGCTTTCTGGTGTGCGGTTTTCACGTGGCTTTTTTGGCCACGCACTTACCCGGTGTGATTGCGGCCTGTGGGCTGTCGCCCGAAATAGGCGGCTGGTCGCTGGCGGTGATCGGGCTGTTCAACATCGTGGGCAGCCTGGCCATGGGCTGGGCGGTAGGGCGCTGGCGCATGAAGTCGCTGCTGTATGCGGTGCGTGGCCTAGCCGTGCTGATCTTCCTGTTGGCACCCAAGACGCCTGCAGTGGTGCTGATCTTCGCCGCCGTCATGGGCATCACGTTCCTGTCCACGGTACCCCCCACAGCCGGACTGGTCGCCAAGATGTTTGGCACGGCCAACATGGCCATGCTGTTCGGCATCGTGATGCTGTCGCACCAAGTGGGCGGCTTCCTGGGTGCCTACCTGGGCGGCAGCGTGTTCCAGGCCACCGGCAGCTATGACTGGGTCTGGTACATCGACATCGTGCTGGCCCTGGGCGCAGCGCTGGTCAACCTGCCGATCCGTGAAGCACGCCTGGCCCGGCCCGCCGCCACGGCCGCCTGAACGAACCAACACCCCTTCTCCAAGAAAGCCATCGACATGACGCAGTCTCCGGCCAGCCACACCTCGACAACCACAAAGCCACCGATCTACCTGGAAGACCTGGCGGTGGGCGACCAGTTCACCAGCGGCGAACACGCCATGGACGAGGCGCAGATCACCGCGTTTGCCGCGCAGTTCGACCCGCAGCCCTTTCACCTGGACGACGCAGCAGCCCGTGACACGCTGTTTGGCGGCCTGGCTGCCAGCGGCTGGCACACGGCGGCCGTGACCATGCGCTTGCAGGTGACCAGCGGCCTGCCGATTGCGGGCGGCATCATCGGCGCAGGCGGCGAACTGACCTGGCCCCGGCCCACCCGCGCCACCGATGTGTTGCATGTGGTGAGCGAGGTGGTGCAGATCCAGCCCTCCAAATCCAAGCCCGACCGGGGCATGGTCACGGTGCGCAGCGAGACGCGCAACCAGCACGGCGATGTGCTGCAGCTGTCTACCGTGCGCATCGTGGTGCCACGCAGGCCTGCGGCCGGTGGGGCAGGGGCTTGATGTGACCGAGGCCCTGAACCCGCGCACTCGCATGCTGCTGGAGGCGCCCATCGCGCCCACCTTGCTGCGGCTGGCCGCGCCCAACGTGCTGGTGATGCTGGCGCAGGCGGGCGTCGGCCTCATCGAGACCTACTTTGTCGGCAAGCTGGGCACGGACGCTTTGGCAGGCATGGCCCTGGTGTTCCCCGTGGTCATGCTGATGCAGATGACTTCGGCAGGCGCCATGGGGGGCGGCATTGCATCGGCCATTGCCCGAGCCTTGGGCGCGCGGCGGCGCCAGGATGCCGATGCGCTGGTGCTGCATGCGCTTGCCATTGCGGCAGTGTTTTCGCTCGTGTTTACCGTGGGCGTGGTGGGAGGAGGGCGCTGGCTCTACACCCGCATGGGCGGCACGGGCGGCGCGCTGGATGCGGCGCTGGTCTATTCCAACTGGGTGTTTGCGGGCGCGTTTCTGGTCTGGCTGTTGAACACGCTGTCGGCCGTGATCCGGGGTACGGGCAACATGGCCGTGCCAGCCTATGTCACGGTGCTGGGGGCGTTTGTGCTGGTGCCGCTGTCGCCGCTGTTCATCTTTGGCTGGGGCCCCATGCCGGGCCTGGGCATTGCCGGGGGCGCCATTGCGCTGATGGCTTACTACCTGATCGGCAGCGTGGTGCTGGCAGCCTATTTGTGGTCACCGCGCAGCCTGTTGCGGCCGTCGCTGGCGCACATCCGGTTTCGCTGGGTGTTGTTCAAGGACATCCTGCGGGTGGGCCTGGTGGGCACGGTCTCTACCGTTGCGACCAATCTGGCGATTGGCGTGACCACCGCATTGGTGGGTGGTTTTGGCACGGCGGCCATCGCGGGATACGGCACCGCATCGCGGCTGGAGTACCTGCTGGTGCCGCTGGTGTTTGGCCTGGGCGCACCGCTGGTGGCCATGGTGGGCACCTGCATCGGTGCAGGCCAGCGCGAGCGTGCCTTGCGCGCCACCTGGATCGGCGCGGCCATGGCGTTTGTGATGGCCGAAGCGCTTGGTCTGTGGGCGGCGGCTTTTCCCAGTGCGTGGCTGTCACTGTTCAACAGCGACCCCGCGATGCTGGAGGCGGGTGCGCTGTATCTGCGCACAGTCGGTCCGGTGTACGGGTTTTTCGGCCTGGGACTGGTGCTGCACTTTGCCTCACAAGGGGCAGGGCGCCTGCTCTGGCCCGTGATCGGCAACATCGTGCGCCTGGCTGTGGCCGTCACCGGCGGCTGGCTGGCCCTGCGCTGGAGCGGTGGACTGGGCGCCGTGTTTGCCGCGCAGGGGGCGGCGCTGGTGCTGTACGGCCTGGTCAACGCCTGGGCGATTGCTGGCGGCGCTTGGTTCGGTCCGGTGGGCTGGCCGCGCAGCACCTAAGGGCTGCTGCAGCGCATGCCACAAGTCTGAAAGCCTTGAAAACAGCTGCAAGCGCCCCAGTAAATCATGCGCTAACCGCTATCAAAACAGGAGTGCCCAGGAGTGCGTCAGACCGGCACGGTGTAGTTGAGCGTCATGCGCCCGCCGTCGACGGTCACGATCTCGCCGGTCACATAGCTCGCCGCGTCGCTCGCCAGCCATGCCACCACATCGGCAATCTCCGACGGCTCGCCCAGCCGCTTCATCGGCGTGCGGCTCATGATCTTGTTCTTGGCCTCATCGCTGGTCAGCACCGCCTTGGCGGCCAGTTCGGTGGCAATGGTGCCCGGCGCCACGGCGTTCACGCGAATGTTCTTGTCGGCCAGCGCCAGCGCCATCACGCGTGTGAGCTGGTTCACGCCGCCTTTGCTCACGTTGTAGCTGGAGATGTTGGGAATGGCCAGCACACCGTTGACCGAGCTCATGTTGACGATGGCGCCTCCGCCCGCATCGACCATCGCCCGCGCTACCGCCTGACCGACCAGAAACGAGCCCTTGAGATTGACCCTCAACACGGCGTCAAAGTCGGCCTCGGTCACGTCCAGAAAATCTGCCGCGCGGAAGATACCGGCGTTGTTCACCAGCACGTCGATGCGCCCATGGGCCGCCAGGGTCCGGGCCACCAGCGCATCTACCTGCGATTTATCGCCCACATCGCAGCGGACGTACAGCGCACCCAGCTCCTGCGCCAGCGCCTGGCCGCGCGCATCGTCCACATCCACGATCACCGGCTTGGCGCCTTCGGCCGCAAAACGGCGGACGCAGGCCTCGCCAATGCCTTGGGCACCACCCGTGACGATGCAGACGCGATCACGAAGGCCGAAGTGGATGTGGGATGTGGAGGGGGCTTGGGTGGGAATTGTCATGGGCGATGATGGTAGCTGTACGGGCAGATAATAGAGGCGAGAGAGTCCAGATCGACCGATGCGATACAGTCGCGGGACTTACCCAGAATTAGATACGATGTATATTATGTTAAGTAAAAATTTTGAGTTTCAAAGCTCTCGCATGGATCAGTGCGTCCCTTGGACGCACGCTTCATCTCAAGCTGACTAGATAGCCGCCGCCGGATCCCCGTACCGCGCCACCATGCTGCCAGCCCGCCTTGCGTATTCAAACGCAGCATGGGTGCTCAAAAAGATCCGTCCATTGAGCCGCTGGCCAAGTTCTGTGCCTTGCAAACGGTCAAGCACAGGCCCTTTCACCTCGGACAGCAGCAGTGCCGCCCCTCGCTGGGCCAGGCTTCGCTCCAGGTCGGTCAGTACGCCCAATGCCGTCGTGTCGATCTGGTTGATGGCTGAGCACACCAGAAGCACGTGGCGCGTATCCGATTGAGCGGCTACCAATTCCTCCACACGGTCCAGCAACGCGTCCGAATTGGCGAAATACAGGCTTTCATCCACCCGCACGGCAATCAGGCCGGGCTCTGTTTCCACCGTGTGACGGGTCACGTTACGAAAGTGCTCCGTGCCTGGCACGCGCCCCACCACGGCGATGTGCGGATGGCTGCTGCGCCACACCAATGTGCCGAGCGACAATGCCACCCCCATCAGGATGCCGACTTCCACGCCAAAAGCGATCACGCCCCCAGCAGTGGCCAGCAGTGCCATGGCGTCGGCCTTGTCGTAGTGCCAAGCCTCGCGCAGCGTCTCCAAATCGATCAGGGAAACGACTGCCACGATGATGGTAGCTGCCAACACGGCATGGGGCAGATAGTGAAACAGCCCCGTTAGCGCGGCAATCACCACACCCATCAGCACGGCCGAAATGACGCCTGCCAAGGGCGTATTAGCGCCCGCTGCAAAATTGACGACCGACCGCGCAAAGCCACCCGTGACGGGGAAACCACCTGACAGCGCACTGGCGACGTTGGCAGCCCCCAGGCCCAGGAGTTCCCGGTTGGGCTGAATGCGCTGCTGCCGCTTGAGCGCCAGCGATTGCGCCACCGACACGCTTTCCACAAAGCCCACCAGCGAGATCAACAGCGCAGGCAACCACAGCGAGCCCACAGACGCCATCGAAACCGCCGGCAACCCGAGCTGCGGCAGGCCTTGGGGCACCGTGCCCACAACGCTGACGCCCGCCGTCTGGTCCCAGCGCATGGCAGCGACTAAAGCGGTGGACACCATCACGGCCAGCATGGGCGCCAGCTTGGATGCGATATCCGCCAGGCGCGGACTGGCACCGAGGCGAACCAGCCATGGGGACAGGGACTTGCGCGCCAGCACCAGAAACAACAGGCTGCCCGCACCAATGCCCAGCGTGACCAGGTTGGTTCCGGGCGCTGCGTGGGCCAGCTGAACCACGGTGTCCAAGACGTCGTTGCCGCCTGCCTTCACGCCCAGCAGGTGCTTGATCTGCCCCACAGCAATGAGCACGGCCGAGCCAGAGATGAACCCGCTGATCACCGGATGGCTCAGAAAATGGGCCATAAAACCCAGCCGCAACACCCCAAACAGCAGCAACATGCCCCCGGACAGCAGCGACAGCAACATGGCCAGCGCCACGTAGTCGGGCGATCCAGCGGCGGCCAAGGGCTGCAGGGCGCTGGCCGTCATGAGCGAAGCGACTGCCACCGGGCCCACGGCCAGCGTCATGCTGGACCCCAGCGCGGCATAGGCAATGATCGGCAGGATGCTGGCGTACAAGCCCACTTCGGGTGGCAAGCCCGCCAGCAGCGCGTAGGCCAGACTCTGCGGGATCAGCATCACCGTCACGATCACGCCGGCAACCATGTCGCCGGAGAGCCAGGCCTTCTGGTAGTTACGGACCCAGCCGGGAATGATGTTCATGAGGGTTCCCGGGTGATCAGGACGCGTCAGCGTCCAGGTTCTGCGCCAGCCCAAACAATTGGGCAGACCTAGCGCCCGAACGGCAAAACGCCAACATGGGCTTGGAGGCAGCGATCAGGACCTTGTGCATGGCATGCACCTGTTCCGGCGTGATGGCGCCACTGACCACAGGCAGATACACGTAGTGCAGCCCCGCCACAGTGGCAGCACGCTCCATTTCAGGGCTGGTGGGCTGTGCGCCACCGCCCTCCCCGTCCGGCCGGTTGTTGATGATGGTCTTGAAGCCCTGTTGGGCCAAAGCGGAAAAGTCCGTGGTGGCCAGCTGCGGCGACACAGCGAAGTCGGGGGTCAGGGAAATGATCTGCAGCGGCATATCAGCGGCCTCCGGTCTGTGTGGTTGGGGTACCGTGGGACATGCGCTCGGCCAATTCAAACAACCACATGCCCGCCAGCATGGCGATCACAAACACGATGGCTTTGGGCTGGCCCGCACCCGCCGAAACGATGGCTGGCCCCGGGCAAAACCCGGCAATGCCCCAGCCCGCGCCGAAGATGAGGCTTCCGACGATCAGACGGCGATCAATGTCGCGCGACGTGGGCAAGTGCATGGCGCCGCCCAGGAAGCTGGTGGTCCGCTTCTTGGCCACGGCGAAGGCAAAGACGCCCACCGCAATGGCTCCGCCCATCACAAACGCCAGCGATGGGTCCCACAAGCCAGCCAGGTCCAGAAAACCCAGCACCTTGCCCGGGTCGGTCATGCCCGAGACGATCAGGCCCAGTCCGAAAATCAGGCCCACCACAAACTCCGAAATACGATTTTTCATAGCGATCAATGCTCCGATGAATGGGGGTGCGTTCAGGCCAGCGCGTGCCGGATGAGGAAGACGGTGACGAACCCCGCACCCATGAACGCCAGGGTGGCCACCAGGGACCGGGGGGACATGCGCGAGAGTCCGCAAACGCCGTGGCCGCTGGTGCAGCCCGATCCGTAACGGGTGCCGACACCCACCAGCAGACCGGCGATAACCACCATGCCCCAAGTCGCATCAATGCGCGGCTGGGTGGGGCCGGCCACCAGCCAGTAAAGGCCAGGCGCCACCAGCATGCCCAGCACAAAAGCCAGGCGCCAGCCCATGTCGCCTGCGCGGGGGCGCAGCAGCCCTCCCACAATGCCGCTGATGCCCAGGATGCGCCCGTTGAGCAGCACAAAAAGCGCCGAGGCAAGGCCCAGCAAAATGCCGCCAGCCAGCGCAGCCCAAGGGGTGAAATGGGTCCAATCGATCAGCATGGCTTGCTCTCCTGGGCAGGGCCGCAAAATTGTTCAAACAGCACATTCATCACCGCCAGGGCCTGGGGGCTGGCGATCTCGTAATAGATGTTTTTGCCTTCGCGGCGGGTGTTGACAAGGCCCTCCTCTCGCAATACGCCCAGCTGCTGCGACAAGGTGGGCTGGGAGATACCCACCAATTCCTCCAGCTCGCCCACCCGCTTTTCGCCCTGCGTCAGCTGGCACAGCAGCAGCAGGCGGTCGGGGTTGGACAAAACCTTCATCAAGCGGCAAGCGCTGTCGGCGGACCTCCGCAAGGCTTCCAGGTCCATTTGTGCTTCTGCGTGCATGGTGGCGCGCTCCTTTTCAAATTCGATGTTGATATTCTATTGACATACAATCTATCTGTCAATAAACTATAAACATCGAAATTAAACACGGAGCCCTTCGATGAAGCCCCAGATAGAAGCCTTCTTTGATGACGCCACCTGGACGGTGAGCTATGTGGTGTTCGATCAGCCTGGCGGCCACTGTGCGGTGGTGGATTCGGTGCTGGACTACGACCCGAAGTCGGGCCGCACCCGCACACGGTCTGCCGACAAGATCATCGCGTTTGTGCAAGGTCAGGGGTTGACGGTGCAATGGATTCTGGAAACCCATGCCCACGCAGACCATCTGTCGGCCGCGCACTACCTTCGCGACAAGCTGGGTGGAAAGATCGCGATTGGCGCGTCCATCACCCAGGTGCAGGACGTGTTCAAGAAGGTCTTCCATCTGGAGCCCGAGTTCCGCCCCGATGGCAGCCAGTTCGACCAACTGCTGCACGACAACGAGGTGTTCCACATTGGCCAGCTGCAGGCCCAGGCGCTGGCAGTGCCCGGCCATACACCGGCCTGCATGGCCTATCAGGTCGGTGACGCAGTGTTTGTGGGCGACACCCTGTTCATGCCCGACGTGGGCACAGCGCGCTGCGACTTCCCCGGCGGCAATGCCCACACGCTGTACCAATCGGTGCGCAAATTGCTCAGCCTGCCGGATGAAACCCGCCTGTTCATGTGCCACGACTACCCCCCGGCAGGGCGCGCCGTGGCGTGGCAAACCACCGTTGCTGACCAGCGGGCCAAGAACATCCATGTGCACGACGGAGTGACCGAAGAGGCCTTTGTGGCGCTGCGCACCCAGCGCGACGCGACGCTGGAAATGCCTGTGCTGATCCTGCCCTCGGTGCAGGTCAACATCCGCGCGGGCGAAATGCCACCGCCGGAAGCCAATGGCGTGACCTATCTCAAGATTCCCGTCAACGCGCTGTGACACGCTGCCGCATCTGTATCACCCTACCCACTGCAGGAACGCCGACATGAAAACAGCCCACGATCTCGTCACCGCCGCCAAGGCCCTGGTGCAGGAGGTCCCACTGGACCAGGCAGACGAAGCCATCCGCACCGCCGACGTGCTGATCGATGTGCGAGAGGCGGACGAATACCAGGCCGGACATATCCCGGGCGCGATTCACGCCTCGCGCGGGGTGCTGGAGTTCCGCCTTAGCAGCACACCCGAACTCAGCGCGCGCGACCTCAAGGTGGTGCTGTATTGCAAGACCAGCGGCCGTGCCGCACTGGCCGCGCGTGCCATGCACGACATGGGCTATCTGCAGGTGCAGTCCATTGCCGGCGGCTTTGACGCCTGGGTAGCTGCAGACAAGCCTGTCGCGGCGCCTGCGTCCCCCTCATTCGACTGACCGGGCAGCGAGCGCATTCCGCGTTCGCTGCGCTTGTGCAAGCAGTGCCCATCCCGGGCCATAACCTCAGAGAAAGGAAATCATCATGAACATCAACGTAGGAACCGTGGACCGCGTGCTGCGCGTCTTGGCAGGCTTGGTCCTGATCGCACTGGCCGCCACAGGCACGGTGGGCTGGTGGGGATGGCTGGGCGTGGTGCCACTGGCCACCGGCCTGTTTCGCTTCTGCCCGGCTTACACGCTGCTTGGCATCAACACCTGTCCCATGAAGAAATAAACCGCCGACAGGCGCCGGCGCACGCAAAGGCCGGTGCCCTCAAGGCCCCAGCAAGGAACCATTCCATGAGTACTTTCGATCACACCAGCCTGATCCAGGGCATCAACGAAAGCCTGGCCACCTTCCGCAAGGCCCAGCCAGACGCCATGCGGGGCTTCGCGCAGCTTGCGCAGGCCTCGATGGCGGAGGGGGCGTTGACCAGCAAGCACAAGGAGCTGATTGCCCTGGCCATTGGCGTCACCCAGCGCTGCTCCGGGTGCATCGGTTTTCATGTCAAGGCGCTGCAAAAGCTCGGTGCCACCCGCGCAGAGCTGGAAGAGATGTTGGCCGTGTGCGTTTACATGGGCGGTGGCCCGGCACTCATGTACACGGCCGAGGCCCTGAAGGCCTGGGACACCATGGCCGCCGCCAGCGCGCCCGCCGCAGCCTGACGCAGCAGACCTGCCATCCGTCCGACGCAGTCGCGTTCGACGCCCAGGCGGGCCATCCGCCAAACCGATGGTGACAAATCGGTTTACATTTTGGGCATCTATCCGCGAGACTGTTACCAAGACAGGAGGGGGTTTCCATGCAATCTGCTGCAATGGATTGCACCAAGGGCCACCGGCCCGGCTGCGGCAGACCGCCTCAACGCCGAACTTCAAGGGCAGCCAGCGAATGACGCCGCTAACCCGCAAGCTCCACCCCACCCCACCCCACCCTGCCCCCCGCGCCTTCTGCCGATGACGCATTGCGCAACATCCCAGGGCTGGATGTGACCGCCGGCCTGCGGCGCGTGCTGGACAAACGCCCCGCGTACGAGGGCCTGCTGCGCAAGTTCGTCGCGCGGCAGGCACACGCCGTACAGGCCACACGCACGGCCCTGGCCGCCGGGCAGCACGCTGAAGCCCAGCGCGCCATGCACACGCTCAAAGGCACGGCCGGCACCATTGGCGCCACTGCACTCGCTGCCCTGGCGCAACGGGCGGAAGAAGCCATCGCCCAGAAGACCTCATCATCGCGGCCGAGACGGGCACCACACAGGACAACCCGTCCTTCCGGTACGCCAAGGAGATCGTCTACAGCCACCAGGAGAAGGGGTAATCTCGGTTTTTGAGCAAAACCTGAAATCACCCGCAAAAAATCAAGTGATATCAATCACTTAGCTCGGCTCACACGCTTGCTCGGAACCTTAAAGTTTTCAAGGGTGTACCCTCGTTCAAGCGCTTCGTTCAGCCATGTTGGCCGACGCCCGCGTCCCGCCCAGGTGTTGCCATTGCCGTCTTGGTAGCCCGCCTGTACCTGTGGCCGTGCAATTGGCGTCTTTGGGTGCTTTGGAGTTGCCAACTTGGGTGCTTGATGGGACTGATCAAACAGATCGGATGGAATCAGCTCGTATTGAGCAATAACCTTCTTCAACAGAGGAATGATCTCCTCCGCTCCGTTGGCTTGGCTCATTGCCTCTTCTAGGCGTTTTTTCATTTGACTCAGCGTCTTTGGCACCGAACACCTCTCTTTGAGCAATTAGGCCGCATGATAGAAGCCTCCGGACGTCCGAAGCGCCCGCCTATCACTGCTGTTCTTCGAAGTAAGTTTGGCTTGTGAAGTTGTCCGCCATTTCGATTCGCAGGCGAAAGTCAATGCTCTCCTTCTTTTTCTTCTTGCTCAGGATATGCAGTTTCACAGGCGAGTAATAGCTTGTGCTCGGAGGGACTTCGTATTGCTTCCCATAGATGGTGACCATGGATGCGGGTTCTTTCTGCTGCAGAACTGAAAACTCTCCGTTGCGCACGACCTCCATCAGTGACTTACCCCCATCAGCACACGCGACAGTCATCGTCGGTGAACCGGTGATCTGAGAGCGCTGGTAGGAGAGCTTGCCCTCAACGATATCGCTGACTCGCGCCAGGGCCCGATGATCGTCAGTGGAGATGCTCTCGAAAATATCGATCGGCGCACTTTTCCTGAGGAATCTAAGCACATTTCTGGCTCGTCTTGCGTAGTGAGCAAATGCGAGGGTTTCGTTCATCGCCTCTATATGCTTTGGTATGTGAAACTTCCCCGCTGCAACTTGATTTCCATCGACTTCCAAGACGAACGAAACAGACGCGAATGGATCAAGAATTGCTTCTAGCAGGTTGATAAAGACGTCCAAGTAGGGAGGGTTGGCAGCCTCTTTTCCTTGCCACGCTTTTAAGTTGGTCGTCAGAGTCGATACCGACTGAACATCATTACCATTCGTTGGGGTGAAAGCTAATTCCACGTCCAGAAGACCGCCACATCCAACGCCTGCAAATCGGATTTGCTTGCGCCCAGCTGTTAGTTGACCACTAATGGTTTCAAAAATTGCCGGTTCGATCTGGGGCGCAAGTATCTTCAACAGGGCTGGGCGTGCCATCGGCATGATCGTTATCGATGCCAGGTCGGCATCTTTGTGCAGCACATCGAAGAGTTTTGATCCTTCAAACACGACCCCATCGAGTGGCAGCGTCGCTTCACGGCCCTCGTCAATGGACGCCTGAAGGCCCCTGCGCCAGAGATCAGCCGATTCTTGTCCAATCTTGATGGAAAAAGACACGGTCTCTTTCGCGCCCACGGTAATCGTTGTGTTGCCACCCGAGTACGTCGTTGAAACAGTGAACCTCGGATCCACCGCTTCCAATTGATCGACCAAGGCTTTGTGCACATTGCCTATGGCTTCTGGATAGAACCCAGGCGTTCGAGTGCCCATGGCCATCGCGGCCATCCGATAGATGTCCTTTTGATCGGGAAGCCGCTTGCCTTGCTCCATTAGAGCTCTTGCCTCAGCTAGTGATTTCCATGCTTTGAGCGTTTCTGCAGAGTACGAGTCGGGGTCACGGTCGATGATTGTTGAGCAGGTCTGGCATAGCCAGATGATGTTGCCGAAGCCGCGCCGTTCTTCTGCCGTCATGGTCGCGAGGTATCGTGGTCCCCCAGGCGATGCTGCATGGATATGTGCCCCAACGCCCACGTTGGAGAAACCAACTTCACCCACAGGCGCGGAGGTGGTTGCACGGCAATCGGGTTGGGAGCACTGGCCAGCCACTCGCTGGTACGCCTGATTCTTGATCGGTTTCGTGAAGTCGTCGCGTGCCATTGGATTGTCGCTAGGTTGTATGCAGATACTGTGTGGAGCTTTTTCGCCGACTGCCGGCCGGCGTGCAAGAAATCAATGGCCGTCCATCGGTTTTTTCTTGCGAGCGGACCTAGGCGGCGGTTGAAACTGCGCCACCAATGCACGCAAGGTGTCAGCCTCCGCTTTGTGCTGCGCAACTGCCTGCAGTGCCTGCTGTAACTCAACGCCTTGCAGTTGGTTCACGCGGGCGCTCTCGGCCAGCGAAGCCCGTACGCTCTCTAGGTCTGCGGCCAATCGTGTCTGGACTGCATTGGCCTCCAGGACCTTGGTATGGTGATCGCGCTCCACTTCTGCGAGCTTGCCCCGCAGTTGCTCCAGTTGCTTGTCTGCCTGCGTTCGAGCAGTGCGCTCCCGATCAATTTCACGAAGCGCGCGGCGCTCGGCCTCGGCCGCTCGGGAGGCCGCGTCGTCGATGGCCGCACGCCCCTTGTCAAGTTCAGCGCTGAAATGCTGTCGGCTTTTAGACTGCTCCAGCTTCAGTTCATCCACCTGCCGGGACAGCGCCTCACCCCGCGCAGTGCATGCGGCGTGCGCACGCCGCTCTTGTTCAAGCTCAGCAGCAAGGCCCTGAACTCGGATCTCCAGTTCAGCGGCTTTGCTCTGTGCGGTCTGTATTTGGGCCTCCAGGGCAGTGCTTCGCTGCTGAGCCTCCTGCAGCTCTGTCTGGGCACTCTGGGCTTCGGTCCGGGCTTCCACGCGTAGAACAGCCAGTTCCTCGCGTGCCAACTCCGTTGCCTGGGTCCACAGCACGCTGACCGCCTGGCCTGCGGCCTCTTTCAGCGCTTCCGGTAGATCGGGGTGATCGATCTCTACCCGAGCCTTGCCGCGCAGATCTTCCCAGAACCTGGTCAGCGCTTCGGCTGGGGCGCTCATGGAGCCTTTTCGCACGTGCTGATACAACTTGCTCGCGGTGGGCGTGATGCCGTACCGGAAAAACAGCAACGCGCACACCTCGCGGTACAGCGCTTTCGTATCGCTGAAACGCTCCCGCAGGGCTTCAACTTCGGCTTGGATTTCGGATTCTTCGCTCATTCTCAAATAATACAACGTATAACGTATTAATCATTGAATTAATTCCTAATCTCTGGACATAATTACTCTAATGTCCATAGAATTGGACTTATGAGCAGCTTGAGCGTCGCACCGGCCGTTTTGGCGCATCTTGAGCCTTTGGATGGCTTGGTGCTACCCCTTCACCTGTCCGGCGAGCGTGGACGCAATCGGGCCCAGGGCTTGCCGCAAGTCGCGGCCAATGACGATCGGTCTGCGGTTTTGGCCTGGCTGGCGCGCTACAAAGATTCACCGGCCACGCTGGCCAGCTATCGCAAGGAGGCAGAAAGGCTGCTGCTTTGGTGTGTGCACCAGCATGGCAAGGCCCTGTCCGATTTGACCCACGAGGACTTTCTGGCCTACGAGTCATTTTTGGAAGATCCCCAACCGGCCGGTCGATGGCTCATGCAGGTCGCACAGAAGGCTCCGAGGTCCTCACCCCACTGGCGTCCGTTCGCCAAGCCGCTGGACCGGCAGAGCCAGCGCCAGGCACTGTCGATCCTCAACAGCCTCTTCAACTGGCTGGTTCAAGCCGGGTATCTGGCTGGCAACCCGTTAGCTTTGCGCCGCCGCAAATCCGTGGCGCGACCCGCCAAGACCAGCAGGTTCCTGCCCCACGAGCACTGGGCGCAAGTGCGCGCAACGATTGAGTCCCTTCCTACGGGCACGCCTCGGCTTGCCCTCCAAGCGGCTCGATACCGATGGCTCTTCTCTCTTCTCTACATCGGCGGCCTGCGGATTTCGGAGGTCTGCAACAACTCCATGGGCGACTTTTACTGGCGACGGGGAGCTGACGGACGGGAGCGCTGGTGGCTGGAGATTCGTGGCAAGGGAGAAAAAAGCAGAGTGATCCCTGCGACGGACGAGTTGCTCTCAGAGCTGATGCGCTACCTAAAGTCGAATGACCTGGGACCTCTACCTCGCGAGGGCGATTCCGCCCCACTGCTCCTGCCGTTGATTGGTGGGTCTAAATCTATGGGACGCAGTGCCGTGCACGAGTTGGTCAAAACCATCTTCCGTGCAACCGCAGCCCGCCTGCGCGCCATGGGGCCTGACCATGAGGCCGCCGCCTCTCATGTGGAGCAGGCCTCCGCCCACTGGATGAGACATACAGCAGGCACCCATCAGAGCGACAACATGGATCTCAAGGCTGTGCGCGACAATCTGGGGCACGCAAATATTGCCACCACCAGCATCTACGTGCACACGGAAGATGATGCGCGCCATGACCAGACCTCAGGGGCGCATAGGTTGGGATGGTCAGCGCCCTGATAAAACGCCTTTACTTTTGCAAGCGCTCACGAGGCCAACTCTCTTTGCTCCGCAAATCGAAGCACTTTCTCTGGGGCGGCAGCAAAAACACCCGCCAAAGAAGCAAAAAAAAAGCCCTGCATCGCAGGGCTTTGTAGGGAGGGACGTTGAGCCAGTTGCTGTCGTGCTAGCACGAACGGGCGTTTGGGTCAGGGTCCCTTAGCTGGGAGGTAGCTTAGTACCGAAGCGTTAATAATACTCCACATGCTTACAACCGTCAATCCCATCGACGCAGTGGCTTTCGGGCGTTTGATGGAGTTTCTCTCCCCAGACCCGCCCTGGAATCGCTCCCTCTGGAGCATCGGCTTGGTCTTGGGTATGCAAGAACTCTGCGAGGCATCCATCATGCTTCAGACGGGGAGCCTTTTCAACCCGTCCAACGCAAGAGCCGCAGGTCATGCCAAGTATCGGAAGATTCAGGTGTGCGATCGATAGTGAGGCGGACGGCCCCGCTTCATGGGCAGAGGTATTCATAGCAATCTCCATGTGGTGTTCAACTCCGGCGCTATCCGGCAGAGTTCGTACTTTCAGGGTTGACACGATGGGAGACGCAAGCGAGTCGGCGCTCCTTGTTTGGATATCTATCTGGCCACTTGACCTTGCCCCAGTGGCAAACCGGAGACTGAAAGCCTCTTAAATTTTCCAAGAGGTGAAAAATGCATGAATTCCAACTCCCCGACATGACCTGCGGACACTGTGCTGGGATGGTGAGCCAGACGCTGCAGATGACAGACCCTGAATGCAAAGTGCAGGTGGATATGTCCAAACGTATGGTCACTGTGCAAAGTGCGGAAGATCGCAAGACACTGGTCGAGGCGCTGACCGAGGCTGGATATCCGCCCGCCTGATCTAGGCTTTATAAAACGTAGTATTCGGAGCGCTTGACATTGACACGGTGGTAAGGGCCAAAGTCCTTGCTACCGTGTTATTCCATTGCACAGGAGCATCCATGACCACACTCATGAACATCGGCGAAGCGGCCAAAGCGGCAGGCGTATCGGCCAAGATGATCCGCCACTACGAGCAAACAGGTTTGTTACCAGAAGCTGAACGCAGCGAGGCTGGCTATCGAAAATACGGTGAGCGTGAAGTCTCGGTACTGCGTTTCATCCGCCAGTCGCGACGCCTCGGGTTCTCAATGCCCCAGATTGCGGAGTTGATCGGCCAATGGGGTGACACGCACCGCACCAGTCGGCAGGTAGGCGTGGAGCCCGGAGTGGCTTCCTTGTGCGGCATGGCTTCACGCGCATCGGCCTTTTCCTGACCACGGGCTTCGGCCTTGCTGGTGTCCGCAAGGCCAGAGCCTTCACCCCGCGCTGTACCGCCATCCTTGGTCCGCTTCACACCGGTTGCAGGACGGGCTTTCTTGTGGTCTTCGCCATGCGCTTGCGCCTTGGAGTTGGTATAGGGCGTGGCTTCCTGGGTGTCGCCAGCGGCGAATGCGGACGATGCTGCTGTCATGGCCAGGGCAATAAGGAGCGTTTTCATGACTTTTCCTTGGTGGGTTGACGTGCGAACAGAAGAGCGCCCCCCTTTCTTGAGGGCGCGGCGAGGCACTCTTTGTGCTTACTTGGCAGGCTCGATGGCGGTGACGACCATCTTTCCGCCCTCGTTGATCACCATGAAGCGGATCTTGTCGCCGACCTGCGCCTTGTCGAGCAGGGCCTTGTCCTTGGCAGCAAACACCATGGTCATCCCCGGCATCTCCAAGTGCTTGATGTCGCCATGCTTGATGGTGATCTTGCCGGCGTCTTTGTCGATCTTGCGCACCTCTCCATCGGTCATGGAGGCTGCGGTCGTGGTTGCGGCTTTTCCGGTGTCTCCGGTGGACTGCGCCACAGCCGACAGCGGCATGATGGTGGCCAGCGACAACATAGCGCCGATCAACAGAGTGTTTGCGTTTTTCATATGAACTCCTTGTCCAATTGCGTGGAGGGTTTCTCCGCTTACTTCTTGACCACCGTGACCTGGCCCTTCATGCCTGCGTCGTAATGGCCTGGGTACAGGCAGGCGAACTTCACTTCGCCAGCCTTGGTGAACTGCCAGATGATCTCGCCTTGCTTGCCGGGGGCCAGTGAGAGCTTGCTGGGCTCGTCATGCTCCATGTCCGGGAACTTCTTCATCGTCTCGTAGTGCTCCTTGAGTTCGGCATCGGTGCCCAGGCTGAACTCGTGTTTGACCTGACCACTGTTCTTGATCACGAACTTGACCGTTTCGCCCTGCTTGACAGAGATCGCAGCAGGCGTGAAGCGCATGGTGTCGGCCATGTCCACGTTGATCGTGCGGCTGACACTGGAGGCCTTGCCAGGCTGACCAATGGCCGATTCAGCGCTGCCGTGGCCGTGTGCGCCACCACCGTCATGGCCACCGCCGTGGTTGCCACCGGCAAAGCTGTTGAAGGACAGAGCCACCAGGGCGGAGGCAGCGATCAGGGAAAGAGTGCGTTTCATAGTTACCTTACGTTGTGGATGAGGAAAGGGGGCTATCAGTGGCCGCTGTGCGAAGACGGCTTTTTGACCTTGACGACAGTGTCCGAACTGGACTTCTCTTTGCGGGGCATGGACTGGCCGCCCTCGGCTTTGAAGCGGGCAGGCTCCGCCATCGGACCGGTGTACTCATACGCCACCGTGCCCTCCGGGTTCTTGTACCAACCCGGGTTCTTGTAGTCGCCCGGTTTCTGGTCGCGGCGCACTTTGACGACGCTGAACATCCCGCCCATTTCGACCGATCCGAACGGGCCTTCCCCCGTCATCATGGGGATGGTGTTGTCCGGAATGGGCATCTCCATCTCGGTCATGTCTGCCATGCCCCGCTCGCCCATGACCATGTAGTCGGGGATCAGGTTGTTGATCTTCTTGGCCACGCCCCGGTGGTCCACGCCGATCATGGTGGGAATGTCGTGACCCATCGCGTTCATGGTGTGGTGGCTCTTGTGGCAGTGGAATGCCCAGTCACCTTCTTCGTCCGCGAGGAACTCGATCTGGCGCATCTGGCCCACGGCCACGTCGGTGGTCACTTCATAGAGACGGGTGCTCTTGGGTGTAGGACCACCATCCGTGCCCGTCACCAAAAACTCGTGACCGTGCAGGTGCATCGGGTGGTTGGTCATGGTGAGGTTGCCGATGCGAATACGCACCTTGTCGTTGAGCCGGACGTTCAAGGAGTCGATGCCAGGAAAGATGCGGCTGTTCCATGTCCACAGATTGAAGTTCGTCATCTCAGCCACCTTGGGCGTCGCGGCCCCGGGCTCAATGTCATAGGCACTGAGCAGGAAGCAAAAGTCTCGATTCACTTCATCAATCAGCGGATGCTTGGCCTTGGGGTGCGTGATCCAAAAGCCCATCATGCCCATGGCCATCTGGGTCATTTCATCGGCATGCGGGTGGTACATGAAGGTGCCTGGGCGGCGCGCCACGAACTCGTAGACGAAGGTCTTGCCCGACTGGATTGCGGGCTGGTTCAATCCCGCCACGCCATCCATGCCGTTGGGCAAACGCTGTCCATGCCAGTGGATGCTGGTGTGCTCGGGCAGCTTGTTGGTCACAAAAATGCGAACGCGGTCGCCTTCCACCACTTCAATGGTGGGACCAGGACTCTGGCCGTTGTATCCCCACAGGTGGGCCTTGAAGCCAGGGGCCATTTCGCGCACGACGGGTTCTGCCACCAGGTGGAACTCCTTGACCCCCTGGTTCATGCGCCAGGGCAGCGTCCAGCCGTTGAGCGTGACCACCGGGTTGTAGGGGCGCCCTGAGTTGGGCACCAGCGGCGCCATGGTGTCTGCGCTTGTCTGGAACACGGGTTCTGGCAGTGCGGCCATTGCCACGCGGCTCTCCGTCTCGCTGCCCAGGCGAACGCGCTCCAGGCTCAGGATGGGGTTGGCGATGCGGCCGGACTGGGCGGCTGTGGAAGCGTCCGCCCAGTTTTGAGCCACGATGGCCTGCAGGGATGGGCTATTGACGAGTGCGAGTTGAACGGCATCCTTCTGACTGAGCGGCTTGGCCAGCAGATCCGAAGCGCGCTGGCGCAAGGCGTCCCGCTCGCTCTGGTCCCGGGCCAAGGTAAGCTGGCCGTCCGTGAAACCGCTTGCTGCTGTATTGGCGCTGGTGAGGTTCTGCTCCAGATTCACGCTGGCGCAGCCAGACAAGACTGCCACTGCGGCCACGGCGATAACGAGTTTGGCGCGGGGCATGCGCAAGGGGCGGTTCATTGTTTGCCCCCGTGGTGTGCATCATGGCCCTGCGCGGGTTGGTCCTGGCCGGTTACGGGTGCTGTCTGGCGCATTTCCTTGGCATAGGTGCGCCATCCTCCGATCTCGCCCACCTTGTCATTGGCCGCTTTCCAGGGCTGGACGGATTGCTCTTTGTAGGCCTCGAACCCCGAGAGGGCTGATCGGTACGAAAGCTGATAGTCCACCTTGGCGGTGTCTGCCTCCGGCATTTGTGCAAATGCCATGGACGGCGCCACCAGCGCTGCGGTCAGCCAGCGCCTTGAGATAGGTCGTGAAAGCCAGGAATTTTTCATAGGTTCGCCTGAGCCGCGAGGTCACATTCGGCAATCCCACGGTCAGCCTCGAAGAAACGATGCTCGCTGGCGTCAAGTCGAACATCGCGTTTCAGGCCACGCTTCAGAGCCGCAATCGCATTGTTCAGGCCTACACCGATGTGATGAACATGCAGGTCTGATGCTCGGAGGTCGGAGCAATGCAAAAGTAGATGTCGCACGCACTTGCTGCTGGCGCCGCAGACCTGCAGGGCGAGCCCATTGGCGGTGGCCCTGTTTCGAAAGACCCCTCCAGATCAGCAGCCGACCGCCCGGAGAACCCGTTTAGAACCGAGGGGCCTTGGTGGATTCGTCCGAGGTGGCGGCCACGGCAGCATGTTGCGCAGCATGGTAGCGGTCAGGATAGATTTCGTTGAGCTTGCGACCGTCTTCGCCCACAGCGACGATTTCTCCTTCGCGGATGGCGCGTGCCAACTCACTTTTGACTTGTTCCCGCGTCTTCAACGACTTGCCTGCCACGATCGGATAACGACCAGACATCAACTCATTGCGTTTGACCCCGAATTCACCCGCCACCATGATGTCACCCGTACGGATAGCCTGCTCCAATTCTTCCCGCACTTGCTCGCGGGATTTGCGAGCCTGAGTCGAAGTAGCCGAGCGATAGGCTCCGGGGTTGATTTGCTTGAGAGTCATCCCCGAATCGCCAGGAGCAAGCATCTCGCCGTTTTGCTGAGCCTGCGCCAGTTCAGCCAGCACTTGTTCGCGCGTCTTGCTGACCACTTGGTCCGAAGCAAAAGCGGGGGCGGCGATGAGGGAAAGGACGATGAGGGTGGACTTCAGTTTCATGATGGGGTTTCCTTTTTGGGTAAATGGCAATGGTTCAGGTGCAACCGCAGGCCGGTTTGGGAGGGCACGCGGTTGCCGGTGATCGTTGAGAGGGTTCAGGGCAGTTGGCGGGCATCGACCCAGCCAGCTTCGCCGCCCATATCCCGCACACCGTCACGGCCGACGGGGTTGCGCTTGGCTGACTGCAACTCATCGAGGACTTGCTGGCGGGTCTTGGTCAGCTTGGGGCCCGGGACAAGTGGATAGGTACCGGGATAGCCACGGCTGATCCAGTACAGCGTGCCGTCCTTCTGAGCGGCCAGCACGGTGCTTTCAACCGCTTGGCGGCTCACCGCATTGCCCAGATGGTCGGCGGCCAGGCTCACGCCTTCCTCCTGGCTGGGGCTTGCGTGGTAAACGGATGTGGCGAAAGAGGCGGTGGCGGATGCAGCAAGGCTGGCGACGAGGATTGCGGTACGAACTTTCATGATGGTCTCCTGTGGCGCCGGATGCCCGATATGGTTCATCCAGGTGGCGTTTTCTGCACCACGGAGAGAAGTCTAAAAATTGCCGCCCCACATGGAGGTGACCTCCTGATTACGCTTTCGACAGCAATCTGCAATCCACTAAAACCCGAGTGCATCCCCCGCGTCGGTTCTGGGCGTCATACGACACTGCGGCCACCTCATTGCGGCAACGAGAGTCTCCCGCCGTCCTGCAGCGACGCAATCAGCGGGCATGAGACATTCCCTTTTCTCGCATGGCATGCGCATACCAGTTCAGACAGCACCGACTCCATGCGTGCCAAATCGGCTATCTTCTCGCGCACATCCTTGAGCTTGGACTCAGCCAGTGCGCTGGCTTCTTCACAATGAGTTCCATCGTCTAGCCGCAGCAGCTCGGCTATTGCATCCAGGCTGAAGCCCAGGCGCTGAGCCGCTTTGACGAAGCGCACCCGCGTCACATCTGCATCTCCATAGCGGCGGATGCTGCCGTGAGGCTTGGCCGGCTCGGGCAACAATCCCTTGCGCTGATAGAACCGGATGGTCTCTACATTGACCCCGGCCGCCTCGGCAAAAGCGCCGATCGTAAAACTCTCCAAATTGGCTTTCATACCGCTTGACTCCGTACATGACTACGGAAGTAAGGTTACGGGATTCAACCAATTTTGAAAGGTCAAGCGCATGTCGGAGCCAAACAACGGGCGCACAGCGCTCTTCGCCGGAGGGCTGGCGGCCATCCTTGCCTCGACTTGCTGCCTCGGACCGCTGGTCCTGATCACCCTGGGATTCAGCGGGGCATGGATTGGCAACCTGACCGCGCTGGAGCCCTACCGCCCGATCTTCATCGGGGTCGCGCTGGTGGCGCTGTTCTTCGCCTGGCGGCGCATTTACCGCCCGGTGCAAGCATGTAAACCGGGGGAGATCTGCGCGATTCCCCAGGTGCGAGCTGCCTACAAGCTTATTTTCTGGAGCGTGGCCGCACTGATTGTGGTCGCGCTCGGGTTCCCCTATGTCATGCCATTTTTCTATTGATCACAGGAGTTCTTCATGAAACAACTACTTGCCTCCCTGGCGCTCACCCTGGCCATTGTCCCCGTGTGGGCCGCCACCCAGACCGTCATGCTGGCCATTCCCGGCATGACCTGCTCCACCTGCCCGATCATCGTCAAAAAAGCGCTTTCCAAGATCGAAGGCGTTAGCAAAGTTGAGGTGACCTTTGAGACGCGCGACGCAGCTGTCACCTTCGATGACGCAAAGACCAGCGTGCAGAAGCTGACCAAGGCAACCGCAGAGGTGGGGTTTCCATCCAGTGTCAAGCGGTGAAGCATTGACAACTGCACTGCAGCGCATGTGATGCCGTTACCTGGCACGCACAAACAAAAAGGATCTGTCGCATGACCCATCTGACAATCACCGGCATGACCTGCGGTTCGTGTGCGGCACACGTCAAAAAAGCCTTGGAAGACGTGCCCGGCGTACAGTCGGCATTTGTCTCCCACCCCGAAGGCACTGCCCAACTTGTCACCCTGCCGGGCACATTGCCCGATGCTCTGACTGCCGCTGTGGCCAGACTGGGCTACAAAGCAATGCTCGCCGATGTCCCCCCCACACACAACCACGCTGGATCGCTCGATCAGGTGCGTCAGTGGACAGGGGGCGCTGACAAGCGCCGTGGCAACGAGCGTCCGCTGCAAATAGCCGTGATCGGAAGTGGTGGAGCCGCTATGGCGGCAGCACTGAAGGCCGTCGAGCAAGGCGCGCACGTCACGCTGGTGGAGCGAGGCACCATCGGCGGAACTTGCGTGAACATTGGCTGTGTGCCGTCCAAAATCGTGATCCGCGCCGCGCATATCGCGCATCTGCGCCGAGAAAGCCCGTTCGATGGGGGCATGCCACCCACACCGCCGACGATCCTGCGCGAGCGGTTGCTAGCGCAGCAGCAGGCACGTGTCGAAGAACTCCGCCATGCCAAGTACGAAGGCATCCTGGACGGCAACCCAGGCATCACGGTGTTGCACGGTGAAGCGCGTTTCAAGGACGATCGGAGCCTTGTCGTCCGTTTGAGCGAGGGGGGCGAGCGGACCGTGGTGTTCGACCGCTGTTTGGTCGCGACAGGGGCCAGTCCGGCCCTACCGCCGATTCCGGGTTTGAAAGAGTCACCCTTCTGGACTTCGACGGAGGCACTCGCCAGTGACACTGTTCCCGAACGGCTGGCTGTGATTGGCTCGTCGGTGGTGGCGCTGGAGCTGGCCCAGGCTTTTGCCCGGCTAGGCAGCAAAGTAGTGATTCTGGCGCGCAGCACCTTGTTTTTCCGGGAGGACCCGGCCATCGGAGAGGCCATGACTGCTGCTTTTCGTGCCGAAGGCATCGAGGTGCTGGAGCACAGGGAAGCCAGCCAGGTCGCGCATGTTGACGGTGAATTTGTGCTGACGACGGGGCACGGAGATATCCGCGCTGACAGGCTGCTGGTCGCAACGGGGCGGACACCGAACACGCACAGCCTCGCGCTGGACGCGGCGGGGGTCACAGTCAATGCGCAGGGGGGCATCGTCGTTGACAAGGGCATGCGCACCAGTGGCCGGAACATTTACGCGGCAGGCGATTGCACCGACCAGCCTCAATTCGTCTATGTGGCCGCAACCGCAGGCACGCGCGCGGCCATCAACATGACCGGTGGGGAAGCGGCACTCGACCTGACCGCGATGCCCGCCGTGGTGTTCACCGATCCACAAGTAGCAACCGTGGGCTACACCGAAGCAGGAGCGCGCAATGGCGGCATTGAGACCGACAGCCGGCTGTTGACGCTGGACAACGTGCCACGTGCGCTCGCCAACTTCGACACGCGTGGTTTTATCAAGCTGGTGACCGATACCACCGGGCACTTGATTGGCGTGCAGGCGGTCGCGCCGGAAGCTGGCGAACTGATCCAGACGGCGGCCCTGGCAATTCGGCACCGCATGACAGTGCAGGAGCTGGCCGACCAGTTGTTCCCCTATTTGACGATGGTCGAGGGACTCAAGCTCGCGGCGCAGACCTTCAGCAAGGACGTCAAGCAGCTTTCTTGCTGTGCAGGATGAGAAGCGGGCGAGATGATGAGAGTGCCCGCACAGTAGCTCAAATCGCTATTGATTGGCGCCGACTTGCCAAGCAACAGCCAACGCCGAGCGAACTTGGTGCAGGGACACTTTTCTGAGTGAAATTTCTCAGCATCCGAAACGCTTCACGGCGCGCCCAAAGCGGCGCCTGCCAGCATTACAGAAATATCATCGACCCATCATCTTCTGGTGTGTTGCTGTATTCCAAACTTCCCCTCGTCACGACGCGCACCGAGCCCATCGGACCGCGTGGGGCCGTCAGCCTGGCTGACGTTTCAATGACTCATGATGAGGGTTAAGACCATGTTCAAAAAGATCTTTGCACCCGCCGTTGTCGCGGCGCTGTCGATGGCTTGTGCAGTTGCTTTCGCAGCTTCCGCTGGCAACGAGGCACGCGACCAGGCATCGCCGGTCAAGATGCAGGTCGGGGAAGAAACGGCACGCTACTGGAGTCATCCGAGGCTGGGAATGGTCAAGGTGGACGCCGCTGGCCGCATGCTCACGGGTGACTCTGCCAAGGATGATGCTGCGCGATCTGCAGCTCCTTCCGGCAATCCCTCGACCCGCACACGTTGACGCACCCCGGCGAGGCGGTGCAACACCCGTAGCGTCCAGGGAAGGCGGCAAGGGAGCATTGCTGCGATCAAAGTTGAACGCCTGGACATACCGCCATTCATGTGACGCAAGTCAAGGATTGATGATGATCATGCTTGACATTGCCACCATGTAAACCCTTATCGTTCCCCCAAGGTCCATCACCATCTCGATGACCACTTCTTGGAGATCGCCATGAACCACGACCACACCACAGGGCATTCAGAAGCTGCCAACGCCAGCGGAGGCAGCCGCAAATTGATCGGCGCGGTGATCATGCTTGCGCTCATCGGGGCATTCTTCTTGCTCAGGGAGCATTGGTCGCACATCGCGGGCTACTGGCCGTATCTGCTCTTGCTGGCTTGCCCGTTGATGCACCTCTTCCATGGGCACGGGGGGCACGGCTCTCACGAAGGCGATTCGAGCAAAAAGTAATCTTGCAGGCACACAACACATTTGCAGGGAGGCCATTCATGTCCAACGCGGAACCGCACGATCACACCCACCATGGCCATCAGCATCATGAGGGGGTCCACGGGGATACACCGCCGCCCATGACGAAACTGAAAGATCCAGTCTGCGGTATGGACGTGACGGAACAATCGCATCACTCGGCGGAGCATGAGGGGCGGCACTACTACTTCTGTAGCGCCAAGTGCCAAACGAAGTTTGTTGAGGACCCGGACAAGTACGCTGTTACGCCTCCCGGTACCGACAAGGTTGCGCGAGAGCCAGAAGCCACTCAGCCCGGCACCATCTACACCTGTCCCATGCACCCTGAGGTGCAGCAGGACCACCCCGGGAACTGCCCCAAATGCGGCATGACGCTGGAGCCCATGCTCCCCACGCTGGATGAGGGAGAAAACGCCGAACTCGTGGATTTCCGGCATCGCTTCTGGTGGACGTTGCCACTGACCGTGGTGGTCACTGTTCTGGCCATGGTGGGGCACAGGCTGCAGTGGTTCGAAATGGCCACCCAGAGCTGGATTGAGCTGGTGCTGACGGTACCCATCGTGCTGTGGGCTGGCTGGCCCTTCTTTGTGCGTGGTGCCCAGTCCATCGCGAACCGCAGTCCCAACATGTGGACCTTGATCGGCCTGGGCACGGGCGCCGCATTTGTCTACAGCGTGGTTGCCACCGTGGCGCCTGGGGTATTTCCAGCCTCGTTCCAGGCCATGGGCCGCGTGGCGGTGTACTTCGAAGCCGCAGCTGTCATCATCTCGCTCACGCTGCTGGGCCAGATGCTGGAGCTGAAAGCACGCTCCCAGACCTCAGCCGCCATCAAATCGCTGCTGGGCCTGGCCCCCAAGACCGCACGGCGTATCGACGCCAACGGTCAGGAGAGTGATGTTCCCTTGTCCCATGTCCATGTGGGAGACCTCTTGCGCGTACGTCCCGGTGAGAAGGTGCCGGTGGATGGCGTGGTGGTCGAGGGGAGCAGCGCGGTGGACGAAGCCATGCTCACTGGCGAGCCGGTGCCCATCGTCAAGGGGCCTGGCGATGCCGTCATCGGTGCCACGCTCAATACCAACGGGGCACTGGTGATCCGGTCCGAGCGGGTGGGCTCCGCCACCATGCTGTCCCAGATCGTTCAGATGGTTGCGCAGGCACAGCGCTCACGGGCTCCCATGCAGCGCATGGCGGACCAGGTGGCGGGCTATTTCGTGATGGCCGTGGTGGGTATCGCGTTGCTCACACTGTTCGCGTGGGGCCTGTTCGGTCCGGAGCCACGCTGGGTCTACGGCCTGGTCAATGCAGTTGCGGTGTTGATCATCGCGTGCCCTTGTGCGTTGGGATTGGCAACACCCATGTCGATCATGGTGGCTACCGGCCGGGGGGCGACCAGCGGGGTTCTGTTCAGGGACGCAGCAGCCATCGAGAACCTGCGCAAGGTGGATACGCTGATCGTGGACAAGACTGGCACGCTCACAGAGGGCAAGCCTTCCTTCGAGCGGGTTGTTGCCATGCCCGGTCTGTCCGAGGATGAGGTTCTGCGCCTGGCAGCCAGTCTGGATCAAGGCAGCGAGCATCCGCTGGCCGATGCCATTGTCCAAGCGGCCCGCGCCAAGGGGCTGGCCCTGGACAAGCCCGAGGACTTTGAGTCCGGGTCGGGCATCGGGGTGCGCGGACAGGTCGCTGGACGCCAGCTCGCCCTGGGCAACACAGTCCTCATGGAGCAGGTCGGGGTTTCTGCGAACCCGCTGCTTGCGCAGGCAGAGGCCTTGCGCGCCACAGGCGCCAGCGTGATGTACCTGGCGGCCGATGGCCAGCTTCAAGGCCTGCTGGCGGTCTCGGATGCCATCAAGGCCAGCACGCCGGAAGCGCTGGCGACCTTGCACGCGGCGGGGCTGCGCATTGTCATGGCCACGGGCGACGGCATGACCACCGCCAAGGCGGTGGGGGCAAAGCTGGGGATTGATGAGGTTCATGGCGAGGTCAAGCCTGCGGACAAGCTGGCCCTGGTGTCCCGGCTGCAGGCCGAAGGCCGTGTTGTTGCCATGGCGGGTGACGGGATCAATGACGCGCCCGCCCTTGCCAAGGCAGACGTGGGGATCGCGATGGGTACTGGCACCGATGTGGCGATGAACAGCGCACAGGTCACCTTGGTCAAGGGCGATCTGCGAGGGATTTCCACAGCGCGGGAACTGTCCGAGGCGACGGTGGGCAACATGAAGCAGAACCTCATGTTCGCCTTCCTCTACAACGCGCTGGGCATACCGATTGCGGCAGGGCTGCTGTATCCCTTCACCGGCTGGCTGCTGTCGCCGATGATCGCGGCCCTGGCGATGAGCCTGAGTTCTGCCTCGGTGATCACCAACGCCCTGCGGCTTCGCAAGGGCTGAGATGGCTCGGCAGGCCCGGATTTGATCTAGGTTAAGTCCGTGGCCACCGCTGGGGATACCATTCGCACCATGATCTTCGCCAGAAGCACCGTATCGCGCCAAGGACGCTGGATAGCCAGCGTTCTGGTCGCGGCATTGCTTCTGATGCAGTTCGCGTTGGCCGCCTATGCCTGTCCCAAGTTGGACTCTGCAGCCCATGCGGCATCGATGCAAAAAGCGAGCATGGCCATGGAAGATGCCGTCGGCATGCCCTCCATGCCCGATTGCCACGCGATGGCGGGTACCATGGATGAGCAAGATCCTCAGCTGTGTCGAGCCCATTGTGATGGCGAAAGTTTGTCCTCCCCCTCGCTCCAAGGTCTCGATCTGCAGGCGCTCGCGGCGCACGCCATCTGGGTCGCCTATGTGCTGCCTGTGATCCTGGACTCCGAGCGCCACATTGACCCTCGGGCTGTCTACGCGGAGCTGGACAGTCGAGCGGGCGCTCCCCCCATCTATCTAACCCATCAGGTCTTTCGGAATTGATCGTGCACGTCTTGCGCGCTGCCTCGCAGCGTTTGCGCAAGTCTGACTTCGTGCCCCTTCATTTCGAGGACCACCATGCCCATCATCTCCTTCGGCGCTCCCTGTGAGCGCCTGTATGCGCACCAGCGCATTCATCCCATCGTGCAGCGCATCCGGGTGCGCAACCTCTACCATCTGCGCCTGGGCGCTCTCGGGTTCCTGCTGGCCGGCATCGGCTTGGCTGGCAACCCGGCGCACGCCCTGGGCTTTGCCGAGGCATTGGACTTGGCGGAACAGCAAAGTCCTCGCATCACGGCGCAGCGGCTGCAGATTGACGCAGCCACCAGCACCCGGCAGGCGGCGGGAACGCTGCCGGATCCCAAGCTCTCGGTCGGTATCGAGAACTTTCCCATCAGCGGCATGGACCGCTTCAGCCTCACGCGTGAGTCCATGACCATGCAGCGCCTGGCGCTGATGCAGGAGGTGCCCAACCGGGCCAAGCGCGATGCCCAGATCGCCGGTGCCGAGGCCAAGGTGGAACGCGAACGCGCCACCCTGGCGGTCCAGCGCCTGCAGATCCGCCAGGAACTGAGTCAAGCGTGGATCCTGGCCCAGGCTATCGAGCAACGTGACCAGGTACTCACCGGTCTACTGAGTGAGAACCAGCGCCTGCAGGACAGCCTGCCCGCCCGCATCGCCGGAGGCACGGCCCAGGCCGCAGACCTGCTGATGGCCAGGCAGGAGGCGCTTGCGCTGTCGGATCGCAGGGACGATCTGCAGCGGGACCGATCCAAGGCCAGGGCGATGTTGCGGCGCTGGGTTGGCGCTCGCGCCGACGAGGCGCTACAGGGAACTCCTGGGCCGCTGAGCCGCCCCTTGGATCAACTGCGGTCTGAGGTACACCGCCACGCGGAACTTGCGCAGTACCCCGCCATGCAGGCCATGGCCTTGGCGGAAACGCGCGAAGCCCAGGCAGAAACCAAGGGTGATTGGTCCTGGGAAGTCGCCTACAGCCGCCGCGACCGACGCTGGGGCGACATGGTGTCCTTCCAGGTGACCTTTGACCTTCCCTGGCAACAGGAGCGGCGCCAGGGACCCCAGATCAAGGCCAAGCAGCTGGAGCTGCAGCGCCTGGACGCCGAGCAGGAAGACGTGACCCGCAGGCACCTGCAGGAGCTGGAGGACAGCGCCTCAGAGCTGGCGGCACTGAACAGTCAGATCGAGCGGCTGCAATCGGCGGGCATGGGCTTGGCACAGTGGCGTGCCGAACTCGCGTTAGCCAATTACCAGTCTGCCAAAGGCGACTTGAGCGCCGTGCTGGCGGCTCGGGCCCAAGTGCGGGAGACGCACTGGCGGCTCATTGATCTGCAGGCACAGCGGGACACCGTGATTGCCCGCCTGAACAGCCTGATTGCCGACTGAAGGGAGAACCACATGACCAATACCGTTTTCAAGAAGACCGCTGTGGCCGTGGCACTGGTGGCTGCTGGCGTCGCCCTTGGCTGGGGCGTCTCCCAGTGGCGCATGGCGAGCAGTCATCCGTCTGGCGCTACCCCTCCATCGGCAGAAGTGGCGACGGCCGACCGCAAGGTGCTGTACTGGTACGACCCCATGGTGCCGACGCAGAAGTTCGACAAGCCCGGCAAGTCGCCCTACATGGACATGGCCCTGGTCCCCAAGTATGCCGATGAGGACACACAACAAGGCTCCGGTTTGAATGTTTCTGCCCAGGCGGTGCAAGCCCTCGGCCTGCGCACCGCCACGGTGGAGCAACGCGACATTGGGGCCGACGTGGACGTGCTGGGCACGGTCCAGCTCAATGACCGGGATGTGAGCATCGTCCAGGCGCGCTCAGCCGGGTTCGTGGAGCGGGTCTACGCCAGGGCTCCGGGCGACGTGGTGGCCGCAGGCGCGCCATTGGCCGATCTGTTGCTCCCTGAATGGGTGGCTGCGCAGCGCGAGTTTCTCGCTGTCCGGGCGCTCAAGGAAGAGTCGCTGACGGCCGCTTCGCGTCATCGGTTGTCACTGCTGGGCATGCCTGCCTCGCTCGTGGCCCAGGTGGAGCGCACGGGCGAACCTCAGGGCCGCTACACGGTGACCTTCCCACAAGCAGGGATGGTGGCCGAACTGATGGTGCGCCAGGGCATGACGGTCTCTGCGGGTGCCAGTCTCGTACGCGTAAACGGTCTGGCCAGCGTCTGGATCGAAGCGGCCGTTCCCGAAGCGCAAAGCGGTCCCTTGCAACTGGGGCAGGACGCCCAGGTGCGCCTGGCCGCGTTTCCGGGCGAAACCCTCAAAGCCCGTGTCGTGAGCATCCTCCCAGAGGCCAACCGGGACACCCGCACGGTGCGCGTGCGCCTGGAGCTTCCCAACCCCACCCAGCGCCTGAAGGCGGGCATGTCCGGGCAGATTGCCCTGGCCGGACGTATGCAACCAGCGCTGCTGGTGCCCAGCGAAGCAGTGATCCGAACCGGTAAGCGGGCACTGGTTTACGTGGTGGACGGCCCCGGCAAGTACCACCCCGTCCAGGTACAACTTGGCGCGGAAATCGATGACCGACTCGTCATTCAAAGCGGACTCACCGCAGGGCAGCAGGTGGTCGCCTCGGCGCAGTTCCTGATCGACTCGGAAGCCAGCCTGCGAGGCATCATGCCCGCTCAACCTCCCGGCAGCAGCGCACAACCCATCGCTGAACAGGGTTCCTCGGCCTCTGCGGCTCCGGCGTCCAAGAGCTTTACGGTGCGAGGGGTGGTCGATGAGGTCACGCCAACCGAGCTGACCCTTACCCACGAGGCCGTGCCTGAACTGAAGTGGCCCGGCATGACCATGCCATTCAAGCTGGCAAACCCAGAGCTGGCCAAGGCCCTGAAACCGGAGCAGCAGGTCAAGTTCACCTTCCAGCAGCAAGGCAAGGACTTCGTGATCACTGCCGTGGAAAGGATCAAGCCATGATCGCACGTCTGATCCGCTGGTCGGTGGCGAACCGACTCCTGGTTCTGCTGGCGACCGTGATGCTCACGGCCTGGGGCGTGTGGGGCGTGCGCAGCACCCCCGTGGACGCGCTCCCCGATTTGTCGGATGTCCAGGTCATCATCCGCACCTCCTACCCCGGCCAGGCGCCGCAGATCGTGGAAAACCAGGTGACCTACCCGCTGGCCACCACCATGCTGTCCGTCCCGGGCGCCAAGACGGTGCGCGGCTTCTCGTTCTTTGGCGACTCGTTTGTCTACATCCTGTTCGAGGACGGCACGGACCTGTACTGGGCACGTTCCCGGGTGCTGGAGTACATGAACCAGGTGCAGGGGCGACTACCCGCCACGGCCAAATCGTCGCTCGGCCCCGACGCCACCGGGGTCGGCTGGATCTACCAATATGCGCTGGTGGACCGCACCGGCAAGAACGATCTCGCCCAGCTGCGGGCCCTGCAGGACTGGTTCCTGAAATTCGAACTCAAGAGCCTGCCCAATGTCGCGGAAGTGGCGTCGGTGGGCGGCATGGTCAAGCAGTACCAGGTGGTGCTCGATCCGATCAAGCTCGCAGCCCAAGGGCTGACCCAGGGGCAGGTGCGTGATGCCATCCTGGGAGCGAACCAGGAAACGGGAGGGTCGGTGCTGGAGTTGTCCGGGGCCGAGTACATGGTGCGGGCCAGCGGCTATCTCAAGACGCTGGACGACTTCCGGGCCATCCCGCTGGTGTCGCGCGCAGGGATTCCTATTCGCCTGGGCGATGTCGCGACGCTACAAATCGGGCCGGAGATGCGGCGCGGTATCGCCGAACTCGACGGCGAGGGCGAGGTGGCCGGTGGCGTGGTGGTCCTGCGCTCGGGCAAGAATGCCCAGGAAACCATCCAAGCCGTCAAGGCCAAGCTCAGCGAGCTGCAAAGCAGCCTGCCCCAGGGCGTGGAGATCGTCACAACCTACGACCGCAGTGCGCTCATTGAGCGGGCGATCCAGAACCTCACCACCAAACTCGTGGAGGAGTTCATCGTGGTGGCTGTGGTCTGTGTCTTGTTCCTCTGGCACCTGCGCTCGGCACTGGTCGCCATCATTTCTCTGCCGCTGGGGATCATGGCAGCGTTTCTGGTGATGCGCTACCAGGGCATCAACGCCAACATCATGTCCTTGGGCGGGATTGCGATTGCCGTGGGCGCCATGGTTGATGCGGCGGTGGTGATGATCGAGAACGCCCACAAGAAGCTGGAGGCCTGGCAGCACAAGCATCCCGACCGCCAACTGGTGGGGGAAGAGCGCTGGAAGGTAATCACCGAAGCCGCCGAGGAGGTAGGCCCCGCGCTGTTCTTCTCGCTGCTCATCATCACCTTGTCCTTCGTACCCGTCTTCACGCTGGAAGCACAGGAAGGCCGCTTGTTCGGACCGCTGGCGTTCACCAAGACCTACGCGATGGCCGCAGCTGCGGCCCTCTCGGTCACGTTGATCCCGGTCCTGATGGGCTACTGGATCCGGGGCCGCATCCCGGATGAGCAGAAGAACCCGATCACGCGCGCGCTGATCGCCGTGTACCGGCCTTGCCTTGAGCGGGTGCTGCACCGCCCAAAATCTACCCTGGTCATCGCCGTGCTGGCGCTGACGACCACGATCTGGCCACTGTCGCGGCTGGGGGGCGAGTTCCTGCCCAGGCTGGACGAAGGCGATCTGCTGTACATGCCGTCGGCGCTCCCGGGTCTGTCGGCCCAGCGGGCGACGGAGCTTCTGCAACTGAGCAACCGGATGATCAAGACGGTTCCCGAGGTCGAGCGCGTCTTCGGCAAGGCTGGCCGCGCGGAGACCGCCACCGATCCGGCACCGCTGGAAATGTTCGAGACCACAGTGAAGCTCAAGCCCAGAGACCAATGGCGCCCGGGGATGACGCCCGAAGGCCTGATCGAGGAGTTGGACAAGGCCGTCAAGATCCCCGGCCTGTCCAACATCTGGATTCCGCCCATCCGCAACCGGATCGACATGCTGGCCACCGGCATCAAGAGTCCCATCGGGGTCAAAGTGACCGGCAACGACCTGAAGGTGATCGATGGGATCGCTGCCCAGGTCGAGCAGGTCGCCAAGGGCATTCCGGGAGTGACTTCGTCTTTGGCAGAGCGCCTGACGGGGGGGCGCTATGTCGATGTCCGCATCGATCGCACGGCCGCAGGGCGCTACGGGCTGAACGTGAGCGAAATCCAGGCCGTGGTCTCCGGGGCCATCGGTGGTGAAAACGTCTCGGAAACGGTCGAGGGCCTGGCCCGCTTCCCGATCAACCTGCGCTATCCACGTGAGTGGCGGGACTCCCCAGAACGCCTGGCCCAGTTGCCCATCACCACCCCCATGGGGCAGCAGATCACACTGGGCACGGTGGCCGGCATCTCCATCGCCGATGGACCACCCATGCTCAAGAGCGAGAACGCCCGCCCATCGGGCTGGGTGTATGTCGATGTGCGGGGGCGCGATCTGGCAGCCGGTCCTGGTAAGCGCGTGTGCTCACCACGTCGGTGTAGTACTCGGGCGCGGTGTCCAGGTTGTGGTTGTAGTAGTCCAGCCCGGCGTCTTTCAGCGCCTGCGCCTGGTGCGATTCGAGCATGCCCAGCGTGGCGCAGGTCTGCAGGCCCAGGCCTTTCACGGCACCAATGAGGGCGCTGACTTTTTCAATGTCGCGGTCCTTGGGCGCGCGCCACGCGGCGCCCATGCAAAAGCGGGTGGCGCCTGCGTCCTTGGCGGCCTCGGCGGCGCGCACCACCTCCTCCACTTCCATGAGCTTTTCGGCCTTCACACCGGTGTCGAACTCGGCTGCCTGCGGGCAGTAGCCGCAGTTTTCAGGACAGCCACCGGTTTTCACCGACAGCAGCGTGGCCAGTTCGATGTCGCCCGCGGGCCAGTGCTGGCGATGCACCGTCTGGGCCTCGAAAACCAGGTCCAGCAAAGGCTTGTCGAGCAATTGCTGGATGGCTTCGACCGACCACGGGCCCGCCTGGCGAGCCTGAGGCGACGAGGGGCGGTGGATGTGGACGGTTTGGGGCGTCGTGCCGGGGGTCATGCTTGCTCCTTGAACAGTATTTGTGGAAATCGCCCCTGGGCCTTGGCGGTCACCACGCCATGTGTGGTGCCGGGCCGCTGGGCTTGCAATAGGGCGGATTCTGGTTCAGAAAATTGCACAAATCCAGCCATCAGACCCATAAAAACCGTCAAAAAAATGGTGCAACAAAAGACGGCAAATTGAAGATTATTTAGAAGCAGTTAGAAGGCTTTTGATGATTTTTTACCGAACTTGAAGGCATTCGAAAAGTCACTTTTTCTGCCACACGCAACACACCCTCATCTGCTGTCTATTGCCGGCAAACTCCCGCGCCAGTCTTCCAAAAATGAGCGCTTTTAACGGCAGACATTAGCGCCATGCAGACGAAAAAAAGCCAACCTCAAGGGTTGGCTGTTTCGGGGCGTCTGCTCAATCCCCCTGTCTGCCGTTGGGACCCTGTCCCAGGGCGGTGGTTCA
>JADHED010000609.1_pt1 | contig 39746 bp, 40 predicted proteins | sample 8952041 | NCBI WGS metagenome assembly JADHED01 (sample SAMN16124423, study PRJNA663239) | bioreactor sludge metagenome | isolation source: sludge (control) | place: India:Bengaluru | collected 2018-09-08 | reverse complement strand
TATTACGCGCTGAAATGAAAAGGCCGGCAAAGTAAGCCGGCCCGGAAAATCAACGTGAAATCGGTTTATAGCGAATTCTCTTCGGTTTCGCGCCCTCCTCGCCCAGACGCTGCTTCTTGTCGGCCTCATATTCCTGATAGTTGCCGTTGAAGAAGGTCCATTGCGAGTCACCCTCGGCGGCAAGGATGTGGGTGGCGATACGGTCGAGAAACCAGCGGTCGTGCGAGATGACCAGCACGCAACCGGCGAACTCGAGCAGTGCGTCTTCCAGCGCGCGCAGGGTTTCCACATCGAGGTCGTTGGAAGGCTCGTCCAGCAGCAGTACGTTGCCGCCCTGAATCAGGGTCTTGGCCAGATGCAGACGGCCGCGCTCCCCGCCGGAGAGCTGCCCGACGATCTTGCCCTGGTCCGCGCCTTTGAAGTTGAAGCGGCCCAGATAGGCGCGCGACGACATCTCGAAGCGGCCTACCGTCAGGATATCGGCGCCGCCGGAAACGGCTTCGAACACGGATTTATCGTTTTCCAGGCCTTCGCGGCTCTGGTCGACCGAGGATATCTTCACGGTCTGGCCGATTTTGATCTCGCCGCTGTCCGGTTGCTCCTTGCCCTGGATCATGCGGAACAGGGTGGATTTGCCGGCGCCGTTGGGGCCGATGATGCCGACGATGGCGCCCGGCGGCACGCTGAAGCTGAGGTTGTCGATCAACAGGCGGTCGCCGAACGACTTGCTGACGTTGTTGAACTCGATGACCTGGTCGCCCAGCCGCTCGCCGGGCGGGATGAAGATTTCCTGCGTCTCGTTGCGCTTCTGGTATTCGACCGAGCTCATTTCCTCATAGCGGCTGAGACGCGCCTTGGATTTGGCCTGCCGCGCCTTGGGGTTCTGACGCACCCATTCCAGCTCCTGCTTCATGGCCTTCATGTGGGCATCGACCTGTTTTTGCTCCTGTTCCAGCCGCGCCTCTTTCTGTTCCAGCCAGCTGGAGTAGTTGCCCTTCCACGGGATACCTTCGCCGCGGTCCAGTTCCAGAATCCATTCGGCGGCATTGTCTAGGAAGTAGCGATCATGGGTGACGGCGACCACGGTACCGGGGAAGCGCACGAGGAACTGCTCCAGCCATTCGACCGATTCGGCGTCCAGATGGTTGGTCGGCTCGTCCAGCAGTAGCATGTCCGGCCTGGACAGCAGCAGCTTGCACAGCGCCACGCGACGCTTCTCACCGCCGGACAAGGGGCCGATCTTCGCTTCCCACGGCGGCAGACGCAGCGCATCGGCGGCGATTTCCAGCTGGTGCTCCAGATCGGTGCCGGCCGCGGTCAGTATGTTTTCATATTTGGCCTGTTCTTCGGCCAGTTTGTCAAAATCGGCGTCCGGCTCGGCATAGGCGGCATAGATCTCATCCAGCTTCTTTCTGGCTTCCATCACCTCGCCGAGGCCGGCTTCAACTTCCTCGCGCACGGTCTTCTCCGGGTCCAGCTGCGGCTCCTGAGGCAGATAGCCGATGGAAATGCCGGGCTGCCACTGCACATCGCCTTCGTATTCCTTGTCGACACCGGCCATGATGCGCAGCACGGTGGACTTGCCTGCACCGTTGAGGCCGAGCAGGCCGATCTTGGCACCTGGGAAGAAGGACAGCGAGATATCCTTGATGATTTGCCGCTTGGGCGGCACGACTTTGCTCACACGGAGCATGGACATTACATATTGAGCCATGGTCGAAACACTTGCCTGAAAAAAAGAGGAAGCTTACTGCATGAAACGGGATTTTGGTACGCAAATTGCTGCATTTATCTTGCCACGACTTGGTAGCATAATGCGTGTGTCATATTCATCAACAACAAAGCAGGAACGCACATGGGCAAGCTGATTGAAATCGAACAGGACCTCACCAAAATCCAGCAGGGGGTGATACTTCACGGCTGCAACACCAAGGGCGTGATGGGGTTCGGCCAATCCCTCGCCTTGCGTTCGGCTTTTCCCATGATCTTCCCGCCTTATCGCTCCTACTGCCAGATCGCCAACAAGATGGGGCGTAACATCCTCGGCCGCGTCATTGAGGTGCAGATCGAGGACAAGGACCTTTACGTATTGAACGGCCTGACGCAGAAGGACTACGGCGTCGACGGCAAGGTCTATGCCGATATCAACGCGATCGAACGCGTAGTCAACCACGCCGCCGATTTCGCCAGTTTCCTCAAGATTCCGCTCTATATGACCAAGATCGGTTGCGGCTTCGGCGGCCTGAAATGGGACGATGTGTCAAAGATCGTCCAGGCTGCCGCCGACAAGCATGGCATCGACATCCATATCTGCAACAAGCCCAAGACCGAACCGCTGGATTAAGTGCCGACATCCCTTGTCTGCAGATATCATCTCGAACAAGGGGATCTGCGGACAACAAAAAAGGAGGCTTCGCCTCCTTTTTTGTTTTGAACCAGCTTCGAGCCGGTTCAGATTTTTGCTAGCGATTAGCGATTGCAAACATACATGGTCACTTCAAAACCGAAACGCATTTCAGTAGCAGCTGGCTTGGTCCACATGATGTTATCTCCTGTCTGATTGAAGGCACATCGCGATATGCAATGTGTAATTCATGATTCACATCTTACAAGGGTAGCAAAAAATTTCTGTGGCGATAGTCATGAATCGCGGCTCATGATTTTCATGAGTTCGCACGCACCCAACGGCTCAATACGTGACAAACAGTCGATAGCCGGCAATCGCCTTGTCTTCCGCGGTCATCGATAAGCGGATGTCGATTCGGCCCCTGGCCGAAACCCCACGCCGGATATCGGCGCCCGCAGGCAGGTACTGCTGCGGCTCGAAGGTTCGGCGCAACAGCGGCTTGTCATTGACATCGGTCAGCGTCAGTTCCAGCAGCGGGAACTCCTGACTGTAATCGGCATGATTGATCAGCGTCGTATGGAGATGGATCAAACCCTGGCGCTCGGTGTCTTCCTTCAGGTCTGAATCGTCGATCGCAAACAGGTCGGCATTCTGCGGCAGCGTCACTTTGCATTGCAGCCACGTACAGGCCTGCTCCAGATAAGGCCGGGCCTGCGGCCAGCGGGCGGCGATATCCGAGCGCAGGAAATAGGCCGCCTGCCCCAGAGCCAGCAGCATCAGCAATAACACCAGCAACATCAGTATGAATCTGAGGAAACCGCTCTTCCTTGCGCTGCCGGTCTTGTTCCTGGCCGCGTCATCCATCATCGTCGGACTCAGGATGTTCGCGGCTGGCGGCACGCTGAAATCAGTGATGCTGAACGCTGGTTGAGCGGAGGAAATATTCTGCTCGGCAGGCGGCGGCTGGTCGACCGTTTCCGTCTGCGGCGTAACTTCGGATGCCACTTCATTCGGCGGTTCATCGAGCAGCTTGTCGTGCTCGGCTGGCTCGTCGTGTTCGGCGATGATTTCGATGTCACCAACGGTCGCTTTGGACGGCGATTCAGCCTCCGGCAAAGGCTGCGGCGCAGGTTCGGCGACACCGACAGTGACCGACTGCGCCTTTTCCACCGAGCCTGATTCTGCCGATTCCGCTTTTGCCGATGGCTCGCTGGCAACCTCCGCCAGTCGGTCCAGCGCATTGAAAACGTGCTCGCATTTGCCGCAACGCACATCGCCGCGGTGGGCAGACAATTGCTCGGGCGTGACGTAGAACGCCGCCTCACACTGCGGGCAGGTGGTGACTAGGCGCATTTCCTCGTGCCCGTGAGCAGAACCCAACTGTCCATATAGACCGGGGCTTGCATATCGAACCATTCGGCGTAGATCGCCGACACTTGCTCCGCTTGTTCCCGCAGAATGCCGGACAGCGCAATACTGCCTCCCGGCTTGCATGCCGAAGCCAGCGCGGGTGCCAGCACCGAAAGCGCGCTGGAGAGAATATTGGCAACTACCAGATCAGCGGGATCGTCGCGCAGCTGATTGGGCGCCAGCTGATCCGGCAGATAGAAATCGGCCTCGACCTGATTCTGTTCGGCGTTGTAATGGCTGGCGACGATGGCCTGCGCGTCGATATCGGTGCCGATCACGCGGCCGGCACCCAGTTTTTTCGCAGCAATCGCCAGAATGCCGGAGCCGCAACCGTAATCCAGCACATGCATGCCGGGTTTGACGTTGTCGGCCAGCCAGGCGAGGCACAGATGAGTGGTCGGATGACTGCCGGTGCCGAACGCGAGGCCGGGGTCGAGCACGATGTTGAGCGCCTTCGGATTGGGCGCATCGTGCCAGCTAGGCACGATCCAGAGATCGTCACGGATGCGGATGGGGTCGAACTGCGATTGCGTTGCCCGCACCCAATCCTGCTCCGCCACGTGCTCCACCTGATAGGACAAGTTGTGCAGCCCGCTGACTTCAGCCAACTTTGCCATGATGTCCGATGGTTCGACGTCGTCATCAAATAATGCACTGACGATGTTCTGCTGCCAGATGCCCGGCGGCGGATCACCGGGCTCGCCGAAGATCGGCTGTTCATCCGGCGTTTCGGCGTTGGCGTCCTCGATACTGGCCGACAACGCCCCCAGTTCCATCAGCGTATCGCTGAGCAGTTCCGCCGTGTTGTCATGCGCCTCTATCTTGAGCGAAATCCAGGCCATTACTGATATCCGGCAAACATTACTTGGTATTCAACCCCAGCTTCTGTTCCAGGTAATGGATACTGGTGCCGCCCTGATGGAATGCCGCATCCGCCAACAGGTCGCGGTGCAATGCGATGTTGGTCTTGATGCCCTCAATCGCCATCTCGGACAGGGCGATACGCATCTTGGCGATCGCTTGCTCGCGCGTTGCGCCGTGGGTGATGAGCTTGCCGATCATGGAATCGTAATGCGGCGGCACCATGTAGTTCTGATAGGCGTGGGTGTCAACCCGCACGCCGGGACCGCCGGGCATGTGGAAAGTCGAGATGCGGCCAGGCGACGGCACAAAGGTGTATGGATCCTCGGCGTTGATGCGGCACTCGATCGCATGTCCCTTGAACTCGATATCGCGCTGACGGAAAGACAGTTTCTCGCCGGCGGCAATGCGGATCTGCTCCTGCACGATGTCGATGCCGGTGATCAATTCGGTCACAGGGTGCTCGACCTGCACTCGCGTATTCATCTCGATGAAGTAGAACTCGTCGTTCTCATAGAGGAACTCGAAGGTGCCGGCACCGCGATAATTGATGCGGCGGCAGGCATCGGCGCAACGGGCACCGATCTTGTCGCGCAAGCGCGTGCTGATGCCGGGCGCCGGCGCCTCTTCCAGCACCTTCTGGTGTCGGCGCTGCATGGAACAATCGCGTTCGCCAAGATAGACCGCATTGCCGTGCTGGTCGGACAGCACCTGGATTTCGATGTGGCGCGGTTGCTCGAGGAATTTTTCCATGTAGACCATGGGGTTGCCGAAAGCGGCTTGCGCCTCGGATTTGGTCATGTTGACCGAGGCCAGCAACGCGGCCTCGGTATGCACCACGCGCATGCCGCGACCGCCGCCGCCACCGGCGGCTTTGATGATAACCGGATAACCGATACGCTTGGCCTGACGCATGATTTCTTCCGGATCGTCGCCGAGCGCGCCGTCGGAGCCTGGCACACATGGCACGCCGGCCTTCTTCATGGCATCCTTGGCGCTGACCTTATCACCCATCAGGCGAATGGTCTCAGCCCGCGGACCGATGAAGACGAAGCCGCTCTGCTCCACGCGTTCGGCAAAATCGGCGTTTTCGGACAAGAAGCCGTAACCGGGGTGTATCGCTTCGGCATCGGTGACCTCGGCGGCGCTGATGACGGCGGGAATATTCAGATAACTCTGGCCGGACGGCGCCGGGCCGATACAGACCGATTCGTCGGCCAGTTGTACGTACTTGGCTTCACGATCGGCCTCGGAGTGAACGGCAACCGTTTTGATGCCCAGTTCACGGCAGGCGCGCTGCACTCGCAGTGCAATCTCGCCTCGATTGGCGATCAGGATCTTCTCAAACATTTTGCACCCTTAGCCAATAATGAACAGTGGTTCGCCATATTCGACCGGTTGGCCGTTCTCCACCAGAATCGCCTTGATGACGCCGGCATGATCGGCCTCGATCTCGTTCAAGAGTTTCATCGCTTCGATGATGCAGAGAGTGTCGCCGACCGCGACCGTGGAACCGACATCGACAAAACTCTTGGCCTCCGGCGATGGTGCACGGTAGAAAGTACCGACCATCGGCGACTTCACCACATGACCTTCGATCGCGGGTGCAGCGGCCTCCGCCGGAGCAGCAGCCGTAGCCGCTGGCGCCGTGGCGGCTGCAGGAGCCGGCATCTGCATGTATGGTTGATAATGCATCACGCTTTGTGCGCCACCTTGATGATTGCGACTGATGCGAACCTTTTCTTCGCCTTCGGTCAATTCAAGCTCCGAGATGCCTGACTCCTCGACCAGATCAATCAGTTTTTTCAGTTTGCGTAAATCCATGGTGACCTCTGTGACAAGTTAAGCGCCTGAGAATGATCAGGCAGGTTGTTTTGATAAATATGAAATCGCGTAGTCCAGCGCATAGAGGTAGCCCTGGGCACCAAGGCCGCTGATGACGCCGATGGCGATATCCGAGAAATAGGAGTGATGGCGGAAGGATTCGCGCGCATACACATTGGAAAGATGCACTTCAATGAACGGAACCTTGACCGCGGACAAGGCATCGCGCAATGCGACCGATGTATGAGTAAAAGCCGCCGGATTAATGATTACAAAATCGACGCTTTTCAACGCCAATGACTGCACTTTACCGATCAACTCTGCTTCACTGTTGCTCTGCACGCACTCCAGTCCGACATCGGCGGCATTTGCCTGTGCAGTCAGTCGCTGATTGATGCTCTCCAGGGTGTCCTGGCCATAATGATGCGGTTCGCGCAGACCCAGCAGATTGAGGTTGGGTCCGTGGATAACCAGTATGGATTTCGAGTGGTTTGCAGCCATAATTTGCTTTCCCGAGAGTCCGGGGCGCGATAGTTTATGACCGCAAGTTTGCCGCAATTAGGGGGATGTTGTCTATAGAATTGACGAAATTTAACGAAATTACCCGCCGACTACCCGGGCGCGGAACTCACTCGCTTACCGTCAACAACGGTAGAACCGTTTGTTCCAGAAGCGCCTGGTTGACCAGTCCGAAATGGGTTTTGGCGATGCTGCCATCCGGCGCGATGATGACAGTATAAGGCAATATGCCCTTGTTGTTACCGAGACTTTCACTCAACGGCATGGCTTCCAGCTCGGCAGAAAGCAAGGGGTAGCTCACGGGCGTTTCGGCGGCGAATTCACGGATCTTGCCCAACTCATCGGAAGAAATACCCAGCACGACGAGACCCTGCTGCCGATACTGGCTATGCATTCGGGACAATTCCGGCATTTCTTCCAGACAAGGCGGACACCAGGTCGCCCAGAAATTAACGACGATGGTCTTGCCCTGCCACTGCGACATCGGTTGCACGCGGCCGTCGGCATCTGAGAACGCAGCAGCAAAGAAGGCCCGCGTCGAAAAGCCGTTCCTGCCATCTGCGGGCGCCAGCACGAAATGTCTAAATGCGAAGCCAGAAGCCACGATCAGCAAGGCGGCCAAGCCGTAGATCAGGGATTTTTTCAGCATCTGTCAGAGATTGGTCTGTTGCAACGTCCGCAGGAAACGTTCGGCATCCTGAAAACCGATGACCCGCATTGGCATGATCTCTTCACCGTTCTGGTCGAAGAAAATGATGGCAGGCGGCCCAAACAGGCTGAAGCGCTTGAGCAGGGCCGCATCCTCGTCCGTATTGCCCGTCACATCAACCTGTAGCAGTACTGCGTTCTGCAGCCGCGCCTGCACTCGGGGGTCGCTGAAAGTGAACAGCTCCAACTCCTTGCAGGCCACACACCAGTCCGCATAAAAATCCAGCATGACCAACTTGCCGGCCGACGCCTGTATCTTTGCCTCCAGCTCCGCCACCGTCCTCACCCGCTGGAACGGCAGATGCGCGACTTGCGCCTCGGTCGCCGCGCCACGCAAGCCTGCCAGCGGTTGCAATGGCGATTTGGCACCGGACACGGCACCGACCAGCAGAGAGACGCCGAGCACCAGCATGATGATAGCGATGCCCTTCCAGAACTTCAGCCACTTGTTGGCATTGGCAGGCAGCGCATCCAGCCCGTGCATGTAGATCGCCGGCACGATCAGCAGCGCCGCCCACAGTAACAGTTGAACAGCCACCGGCAGCAGCGGTGAAATCAGCCATACCGCCATCGCCAGCATGACGACGCCGAAGAAATTGCGCACAGCTGTCATCCAGGCCCCGGCACGCGGCAGCAGATCGCCGGCAGAAGCGCCGAGCAGCAGCAGGGGCACGCCCATGCCCATAGACAGCGCGAACAGGGCGACCGCGCCCAGCACGACATCGTGCGTCTGGCTGATATAGAGCAAGGCGGCGGCCAGCGGTGCGGCGACACAAGGGCTGAGAATCAGTGCAGACAACGCGCCCATAAGGAACACGCCGAGGAAATGTCCGCCCTTGATGCGATTGGTCAAGGCCGCGACACGACTCTCGAACGCGCTCGGCAACTGGAATTCATAAAAACCGAACATGGACAAGGCCAGCAGCACGAACACCAGGGCGCCGAAGCCCAATGCCCAAGGATTTTGCAAGGCTGCGCTCAGCATCAGGCCGGACAGGCCGGCGGCGACGCCCAGCAGCGTATAAGTCAGTGCCATGCCCAGCGTATAGGCGAGCGACAGGTTGAAGGTATGCAGACGGCTGAATTTCTTGCCGCCAACGATGATGCCGGACAGTATCGGAATCATCGGCAGGACGCAGGGCGTCAGCGACAGCAGCAGCCCGAAGCCGAAGAAACCGATCACGATCAGCCACAATTTGCCGTCCTTCAGCAGCGTGGCGATGCGTTCATTCTCGTTGACCGCCACCGCTTGTGTGCCGGCAGAAGCCGGTTGCTGTACCGCCGAAATTTGCGCGTTGCCGTCGGCATCGACCGTAAAATTGCTGCGTATCGGCGCGTAGCACAAGCCGCTGGCACTGCAGCCCTGATAGGTCAGGCGTACATCGAGCGGGAAACGGCTACCCTCGCTGAGCCCGATCAGGGCGGTCGTGAAGTCGTAATAGACCTCCGTCAGGCCGAAGGTCGGGTCCTGCTTGGCCACGCCTTCCGGCAGTTCGACGCCGGCCAGTTCGACGCCGGGCGTCAGGATCTCGAACTGAAAACGCTCCTTGTACAGATAATGCCCGGGGGCAATCTGAAAATCGGCGCGCAAGGTGCGGCTGTCCTGCGCCGACAGTTCGACCTTGAATGCTTGCTCCGGCGGTAGCACCTCGTCCTCGCCGGCATCATCCAGAAATGTGCTGAGACCGGTGCCGAAACTACTGGCGCCGCCGGCCGCCGCCGGCATGCTGGCGGCCAGCGGCAGTATGAAAATGCAGGCAAGAACCAGCGAGCGCAAGCACTGACTAAACCACATCATTGAAAAGTTCACGCCCGTGTTTCCTGTTCTATCCATTGAATATAGCCCGGTTCGCCACCACTTAAGTGGACATAGGTGATTTCCGGAAGTTCGTAAGGATGCATTGCGCGGATAGCGGCCTCAAGCGCAGCATAGCGATCCAGCGTCGTTTTCGCATGCAGGGGGATTTCCTCCGCCCTTTCGATATTGCCCTGCCAATGATAGATTGAAGTGCTTGCCGGCTGGATGTTGACGCAGGCCGCCAGCCGCTGGCCGACGAGATATTGGGCCATGCGTTCCGCGCTTTCGCGATCGGGCAGATGTGTCATGACCAGAATTGCCACGCTCGTATTCGTTGTCATTATTTAGGTGATCTTTCCATGCAAGTGCTCTTGTTTTTGCTGATTTTACTCGCATTCCCCATCCTCGAGATATGGGTACTGGTTGAACTGTTCAGCCGTTATGGCTGGCTAGTCCTCGGTTATCTGGTCGCGGTCGGGGTATTGGGCTGGCGCCTGATCCAGGACGAACGTCAGCTGGTATTCGGTCGCTTCGCACAAACCCTGGCGGCCGGCGGTACGCCGGCAAAGGTGCTGTTCGGCAGCGCCAAGAACATCATCGCCGGCATCCTGCTCATGATTCCCGGAGTGATCTCCGATGCCTTCGCCGTCCTGCTGTTGCTCATCCCTTCGCCGAAACCGGTCGACAACGGCCAGCCATCATCGGCCGATTTCGAATACGAGGCGAGTTACCGCTATGAGCGGAAAAGCGGCAACGACAGCCGACCGGACGTCATCGAGGGCGAATACAAGCGCGAGGAGTGAGCCGCTGTGCTAAACTCTTGGCCTTTTGCATCAATCAATTCAAGCACTTGTTAGATTCAGGAATCACAGCATGTCCCACCAGGTCCTTCTGCAACCCAGCGGCCACGCCTTCAAGGTCAACGACGACGAAACCGTACTCGAGGCCGCGATCGAAGCCGGCTTCAACCTGCCCTACGGCTGCCGCAACGGCGCCTGCGGCGCCTGTAAGGGGCGCATTCTGCAAGGCGAGGTCGATTACGGCGAGCATCAGACTGCGACACTGAGCGAAGCAGAGAAACAAGCGGGCCTTGCACTGCTTTGCTGCGCCCGACCCAAGAGCAATCTGGTCATCGAATGCCGCGAAGTCAGCGCCATCAACGGCATCAAGCCGCGCATCCTGCCGGCCCGTGTCGAAAGGATGCAGAAACTCTCGCATGACGTCATGGCGCTGTTCCTCAAACTGCCGAGCAACGAACGTCTGCAGTTCATGGCGGGCCAGTACATCGAGTTCCTGCTGAAAGACGGCAAGCGACGCGCCTTCTCGCTGGCCAATCCGCCGCATCACGACGAACTGCTTGAGCTGCACCTGCGACTGGTGCCTGGTGGCCAGTTCACCGAATACGTGTTCAACGAAATGCACGAAAAGGCCATTCTGCGGCTGGAAGGTCCATTCGGCAGCTTCTACCTGCGCGAGGATTCCGAGCGACCGCTGATCTTCGTCGCCGGCGGCACCGGCTTCGCGCCAATCAAGGGCATCATCGAACACGCCCTGCACCACCATCACCGACGGCCGATACACCTCTACTGGGGCGCACGCACACGCGAAGACCTCTACATGCACGAATTGCCGCTGAAGTGGCAGGCCGAGCATCCCCATATCCGTTACACGCCGGTGCTGTCCGAACCGCTGGCGACCGACGACTGGCAAGGACGCACCGGGCTGGTTCACGTTGCGGTAATGGAGGATTTCGACGCATTGAACGACTTTCAGGTCTACTGCTGCGGCGCGCCGCAGATGGTGGATATTGCGCATCTGGCATTCCAGGCGCACGGCCTGCCGGCCGAGGAGTTCTTCTCCGACGCCTTCACCTTCGCCAACCCACTGCCCAAAACAGCGGTCAAATAGGCGCCAAGCAACCAGACGTCAGGATTGGGGCGTCACTTATGACACCTGCGTGAGTTGCGCGCCGAGGCGGTAATGCATGGCCGCCTGCTGCTGTTCACCGCGCCGCTCCAGCATGTTCGCCAGCAGCAGATGCGCCTGCGCGCTCGGCCTGACGCTGAGGCTGGCTTCCAGATAGCTTTGCGCCTTGCCCCACAGTTTCTGCCTGACGCACATGCGGCCGAGGGAAAGCAGCAGATTGGCATCACCCTCATGCTGGGTCAGCCAGTATTCCGCTTGCTGCAGTTGCTTGATCGGGTCCTGCGCTTCGCATTCCCCCAGCAACCCGGCCAGGTTGCTGTCCCAGTTCTTGGTCAGGCTCATCTCCAGCACACGGCTGGCCTGATTGCCGTCGCCGGCCGCTGAAAAAGCCTGCGCTGCCGCTTCGGCGATGCGGCCGTTGATCTGTTCTTCCGGCGACAGTCTTTTCCAGTACGCCTGCAGTTTCTGCAAATCGCCGGCATATCGCCGCAGCATCTGCAGATGCGCTTGCTGACGGTACTGCTTGACCTTCCACAGTTCAAGGCCGTCTTCCTTTTCCAGCAACTGCAGCAGGGTCAGCACCCGCTCCCAGTTGCCAAGGTGCAATTGCACCTTCAGTTCCAGTCGCATGGCAGGCGGATACTTCGGCTCCAGCCGGTCTAGATGCTGCAGCACCTGCAGGGTCTGGGTGTATTGCTTGTCGTCGAGCAACAGCTCGGCCTGGGTCAACAAACGGCCGGTCCTTGCAGCCGGCGCCAGCCGTTCGGCTTCGGCCAGATAAAAATCGCGCTGCGACTTGCGCTTGGCCTTATGCGCGGCCCGCGCCGCCACCAGCGCGCTCAGGCCGGCATCCTCGCCCAGATCCAGCGCCTTCGCGGCACTCTTCTCCGCCAACGCATAGCGGCCATCCACCAGCGCATGCAGCGCTTCGACCAGTGCTTCGCGGCCCTCACGCTGACGCCGCCTCTCCTTATATTCCTTGACGCTGGCCGGCAGCTGCCGCGCGTAATTGAGCATGTGCAGCAACAGATGCAGGCAAAAGAAGACCAGCACAATCAGGATGATCAGCAGATTGAACGACAATTCCAGCCGGTACGGGGGCCGGACGATCAGCACATAACCCTCGTTGTTGCTGGCGAACAGCGACAGACCGATCGCCACCAGCAATATCAGCAGAAACCACAACAACCAGCGCATCTATCGCTCCCTGACCGGTGCGGCTTTTTCCGCGGGCCTGCTGCGCTCGAGCGTGAGCTTGTATTTATTGACCAGGGTCAGTGATTCGTTGATGTTGGGCACGTCGATGACGATATTGTCGGCCGACAGCTGGCGAATGGTGGACAACATGATCTTGCTGGCGCTCTCGCGCATGTCGAAATGTTCCAGCAGCCATTTCTCCACGGCGCGCAGGTCGGCACGATAGCTGACTTCATCGTGGCGCAGCAGCGCGATACGGGCGCTGAGCAGGCGCAGCTTGATGTTTTCGCGCAGGAAATAGTTCTGCTCCGGCGCCAGCAAGGGCGGCTCGGGGCGGTCGATCCGTTCCAGCCGGATGATCTGTTTGATGTCCTGCCACACCTCGTGCGCCAGCCGCTGCCAGGAGCTGGCCTGCAGATCCGGCGCCTGCTTCGACTCGGGTTGCGGATGGCGGTCGCTGACCAGCGGCAAGGCATCGACGGTTTCCGCCAGATTCTCCAAGCGCGTGCTCATGCCGGCGATATCCACCAGCGGCAGGCTCTGCAGACGCTGGATATCCTGCGCCAGGGCCTTGCGCAGCTGGATTACCTGCGGCGCCTCTATCTGCTGCAACCGTCCCTCGGCAGTCTGCAACGCCAGCAGGGCCGGCTTGATGTTGCCCGCCAGCTGCAGCTGCTGGTTGGCGATCGTCATCAGCTGCTCCACTTCCGCGATCAGGCGTTCCTCGCGCGTATTGGCCAGTTCGTAATACAGCGTCTGCAGCGCTTCCTGCTGATTGCGCGATTCGGCCAGCCGCTGCTCAAGCATGGCGATGCGGGCGGACGCTTCCACACTGCGCTCATCGGCCAGCTTGGAAACCGTGATCGATTGCTGATTGCTGAGATTGTATTGCTCCAGACGCATAGTGAGCGCTTGCTCAAGCTGGTTGAAACGGTGGCGTGTATTGAGCCAATGCCAGGACAAGGCCAGCAAGGCGATGATGACCAGTATCAGTGCGCTGCTGGCAACAAACGAAGGACGATGGCTACTCGTCAAGTCCGCTGTGCTTGCCGGCAGGTCTTTGACTGCCGGTGCGTTTTCCCCTGGAGTGTTATTTTCGTTGCTCATGTCGATTGATTGAGAGCCCTTTTCAAACATTGCAGCATGGCGGCATCGCCCGGCGCGTCGGCCACATGGGCATGCAGGCCGGCCCGCGCCGCCTCTTCGGCGATACGCGCGTGATTGACGCAAAGCGCCGTATTCCTGAGCCACGACGACGCTGGGGGCTTCTGCAGGTCGGCCGCCGCCAGCGCCAGCAGATGGCGCATGGCCTCGGAACTGGTGACCACCAGCGCATCCAATGCCCTATTCTGCCACAGCGACTGCAAAAACCCAGCGTCGGTCTGCGGATTAAGCCTTTGATAGCATTCGGCAAATGTCACCGTCGCGCCGCGCTGCGCCAATGTCTGCGCCAACAATTCACGACCGCCGACCCCGCGCACAATCATGCAGCGCTTGCCGGCCATGTCCTGCATTTCCGGCAATGCCAGCAGCGCTTCGCTGTCGAAGCGATCATGCGGCATCAGCACCCCGGTCACGCCGAAATTCGCCAGCTCTGCCGCCGTCACCGGGCCGATGGCAGCGAACTTCAAATCTGGTGGCAACGCGCCCCGCTTGCGCAAAAGCGGCATGCCGTATTGCACCGCGTTCGAACTGATGAAGAAAATCCAATCGTAATGCGGCAGTTCCGCAATCACTGCATCGAACCGGCTGTAATCCTGCAACGGCGCGATGGCAATCAGCGGAAACAGGACAGCTTCGCCACCTTCAGCCGCTATCAGCGCCTGCAATTTGTCCGCCTGGCCGGGTGGGCGGGTAATCACCACATGCCGGCCGGATAGCGCGTGTCCGCTCATGCCGTTGCCATCAACCGGCCAATGCCGCCAGCAGGCGGTCAGCGCCGCGTTCGCGCAAACGCTGCGCCAGCTCCTGACCCAGCGCTTCGGGATCCTGTGTGCCACCAGTCAGGCTTTCGCGCAACAGCTCGCTACCGTCGATGCTGGCAACGAAACCTTTGATATGGATCTCGTCACCCAGTTTTTCGGCATAGGCGCCAAGCGGTACCGTGCAACTGCCGGCCAGCGCGCGGCTCATGCCGCGTTCGGCTTCGACGCAGGCGGCCGTCTCGGCATGATTGAGCGGCGCCAGCACGGCGATCAAGTCTGTGCGCGTCGCATTGATCTCGATGCCCAGCGCACCCTGGCCGACAGCCGGGATGCTGTCGTCGGTGTCGATCAGGTCGGCGATACGCCCCTCCAGCCCCAACCGTTTCAAGCCGGCTGCCGCCAGAATGATGGCGGCGTATTGCCCTTCGTCCAGCTTGCGCAGACGGGTCTGCAGATTACCGCGCAACGATTCGATCCGGAGTTCGGGGAATCTCGCCTGCAGCTGGCTTTGGCGGCGCAGGCTGGAGGTGCCGACGACACTACCGGCAGGCAGGGCCGCCAGATTGGGGTAATCGTTGGAAACGAAGGCGTCGCGCGGATCCTCGCGCTCGCCGATGGCGGCCATGGCAAAGCCTTCCGGCAGATGCATGGGCACATCCTTCATCGAATGCACGGCGAGATCGGCACGGCCGTCCGCCAGCGCCTGTTCAAGCTCCTTGACGAAGAGGCCCTTGCCACCGATACGCGCCAGCGGCGAATCGAGAATCTGGTCGCCGGTGGTGGTCATGCCGAGGATTTCTACCTGCGTTTGCGGATAGAGCGCCTGCAAACGGATCTGGATATGGCGTGCCTGCCACATGGCCAGTGCGCTTTCGCGCGAGGCGATGACGAGTTTTTGCGGGATTTGCAAGGCGGTGATCATAAGGCGGTGATTCTCTGCGGATAGTTGGTTGGGTAACAGCCGGATTCTAGCACAGGGCCTGCGAACGGCCGGCTTCAACCCTTCAGCAGCTCTTTCAGCACATGCTGCTGGCGCCGGCTGACAGCAACGGTTTCCGGTACCTCGCGCAGCAGAGCGACGTAATGCGTTTCACCGTCCGGCTCCTGACGCCGTTCGTAGCCCATGATGCTGCGCTGTGCGACCAGGCAGTTGCGGTGCAGGCGCAGGAAGTGTTCGCCGAACTCCTGCTCGATCGAAGTCAGCGAATCCTCGATCAGGTACTCGCGCTCGCGCGTCCTTAGGGTGATGTACTTGAGCTCCGCCCGCAGGTATATCACCTCCTCCAGCGGTACCAGCAGCACGCGGCCGCGTTCTGTCACGCTGAAATGCGAGCGCTTGTGCTGCAACGGCTTCAACGCATCGATCTGCGCCGCATTGAGCTTCCTCGCCTTGTCGATGGCGGCGCGCAAACGCTCGAACCGGATCGGCTTCAGCAGATAATCCAGCGCATTCATGTCGAACGCCTTGACCGCATAGGCATCGAACGCCGTCGTGAAGATGATGGCGGGCGGCGGTTCCAGCTTCTGCAAGTGCAGCGCAGCCTCGATGCCATCCATGCCGGGCATGCGGATATCCAGCAGCACCAGTCCGGCCGCCGTTTCCTGCGCCAGGTGCAGGGCTTCTTCGCCGTTTTTCGCCTCAGCGACCACCGTAATCTGCTCGATGTCCGCCAACAGTTCGCGCAGGCGTTTGCGCGCCGGGGCTTCATCGTCGGCAATAACGACACGGAGTTCACTCATGATGCATGGCTTTTATGTATGGCTTTCATTTCAAATGGCCGGATGGTGGCGATAGGGAATCACGATATCCACCCGATAGGCACCGTCCTCGCTGCGACATTTGAGGCTGGCCTCGGCATCGAAATGCAGGGCCAGCCGCTCCCGGATGTTGTTCAACGCCATGCCGTTGCCAGCGTGGTGCTGACCTTGTGGGCCGATCGGGTTACGCAGGCTGATGTGCACTTCCTTGTTTTCCGTCCACATCCGTATCGTCACCGTGCCGCCCTCTGGCAAGGGCTCGATACCGTGGTAGACCGCGTTCTCCAGCAGGGGCTGCAGGATCAGCGGCGGCATCAGTGCATCCGGCGGAATGTTGTCGATCTGCCATTCGACCTTCAGCCGTTCCTCCAGCCGCAGTTTCTCCAGCGCCAGATACTGACGGCATAGCGCGATCTCCTGTGCCAGCGGCACCAGTTCGCGATTATCCGCCATCAGCACGCGGAACAGGTCGGCCATGTCCTCCAGCGCCGTTTCCGCGCGCCGCGGATCGCTGCGGACGATGGACAGCACAGCATTGATGCTGTTGAACAGGAAGTGCGGCCGGATACGCGCCTGCAGCGCCTGCATGCGCGCCTCGCTGATCGCCGGCGAAAGAGCACGCTGGCGCAGGTTGAAATAGCCCAGCACCAGCAGCGTGACGATCAGGGTCAGAAGCCAGACGCGCGACAACGGCGGCACGGCCTCCGGACCAAACAGAGTGACACCAGTCTGGTGTATCAGCCAGGTGAGGCCGAGCTCGCTCAACAGGATCAGCGCGACGCCAGCCTGATAAGACAGGCGCCGCAACACAGGCCAGGCCGCGTAGAACAGCAGCAGGCTGATCAGAAGCACCGGCTGCAGCAGTACGGAAAGCTCGGTCAGGCGTAGCAGGGCCTGACCGAGGCTGGAAGTCTGTAAAATGGCGGCGATCAGCGCCAGCAGATTGACGACGATGAGGATGCGCAGGCTGACGCCAAGGTTGCGCAAATCCGGCAGTCGATTACCGGGCTGGCGAAACTCGCTGACGGCAAGACCCGGGTTTTGCTTTATACTTGGCATATAAGTACATTATTCTTAATCAGTTTTTATCATGCAAGATAATTCCAACACAAAACCTGCACCCGCCAAGACCTGGTCCGGCCGTTTCAACGAACCGGTAGCCGAACTGGTCAAACGTTACACCGCCTCGGTCAGCTTCGACCAGCGTCTGGCCGAATTCGACATCCAGGGTTCGATCGCCCACTCCCGCATGCTGGGCGCACAGGGCATCATCAGCAAGGAAGACGTACTGGCGATCGAAAGCGGCCTGGAAGAAATCCTGCAGGAAATCCGCAACGGCGAATTCGAATGGTCGCTGGACCTCGAAGACGTCCATCTCAACATCGAGATGCGCTTGACCAGCAAGGTCGGTGACGCAGGTAAGCGCTTGCACACCGGCCGCTCGCGCAACGACCAGGTCGCCACCGACATCCGCCTGTGGCTGCGCGCCACTGTCGACAGCGTGATCGACAAGATCCGCGCACTGCAGACCTCTATCGTCGATCTGGCAGAAGAGCACTACGACACCGCCATGCCCGGTTTCACCCATCTGCAGGTCGCCCAGCCGGTCACGTTCGGCCATCACCTGCTGGCCTATTTTGAAATGCTGCAGCGCGATGCCGCACGCTTTGCCGATGCCCGCAAACGCATCAACCGCCTGCCGCTCGGTGCCGCCGCACTGGCTGGCACCAGTTACCCGATCAACCGTGAAATGGTAGCGAAGGAACTGGGCTTTGACGGCGTCTGCGAAAACTCGCTGGATGCCGTTTCCGATCGTGATTTCGCCATCGAATTCGCCGCCGCTGCCGCGCTCATGATGACGCATCTGTCGCGCCTGTCGGAAGAACTCATTCTCTGGTCCAGCCCGCGCTTCGGCTTCATCGACATCGCCGACCGCTTTTGCACCGGCTCCTCCATCATGCCGCAGAAAAAGAACCCGGACGTGCCGGAACTGGTGCGCGGCAAGACCGGCCGCGTCAACGGCCATCTGGTTGCGCTGCTGACCCTGATGAAAAGCCAGCCGCTGGCCTACAACAAGGACAACCAGGAAGACAAGGAACCGCTGTTCGACACCGCCGACACGCTGCTGATGACGCTGGAGATCTATGCCGACATGTTGCGCGGCATCAAAGTCGACAAGGAAGCCATGCGCGTGGCCGCCACCGAAGGCTTCGCCACCGCCACCGACCTCGCCGATTATCTGGTCAAAAAGGGCATGCCGTTCCGCGATGCGCACGAAGTCGTCGCCCGAGCCGTGCGGCAGGCCGCACTGCAGGGCTGCGATCTGGCCGAACTGCGGCTGGAGGAACTGCAGGAATTCAGCCCGCATATCAGCGAGGATGTTTATTCGGTGCTGACACTGGAAGGCTCGCTGGCCAGCCGCAACCATATCGGCGGCACCGCGCCGGCACAGGTCAAGGCCGCCATCCAGCGCGCCCGCCAACGGATAGAGGCAGACTGAGCCATGAGACAGCGCGTGATTTCGACGCCTGTCTCGATACGCTCATCCCTTTTCCGTTTTTGCTTCACCGCCTGCAGCAGCCTGCTGCTGCTCATACTATTCAGCCATCGCCCGCAGGCGGCGGATGCGCCGACTGAAACGATACCTGTCGAAACACTCTCCGCCATGACCTGGCCTTTGTTGCCGGGCGAAAACCTCCGGCAACTGGCGCGTATGTTCTCCCCCTCCAACACGGCCATGCATGCCTTATTAATCCGCCAGTCGCTGGAATTGAGCCGCGCGATGCATCCGCAGCTCGCGGCCGACCAACGCTTCGAACAGATCACCAGCATCGTCATTCCGGAACTGAAATCGATCTCGCATCATGGCGGCAACGCACCTGTAAAAACCCGCACGCTCAAGATGTCGCGGCAATTGGGCGAAAAAAGCATGGCCATCGTCACCGAAACCATGCGGCAGCAATACCAAGCGCTGGTTCGGGACAACCAAGAGATCGATGCGGCACTGGAAACCTTGCACCAACGGCTGCAACGGCTGCAGCAGAACGTAGAAGAACTGACAGCTGCGGCTCGCGGTTCTATGCGCAGCACATCGATTGAGAAGCCTGTGAACCCCTTGCCGGCCAGCACCGCAAACAGCATGCCATCCAATACCGGCAAACCGGTTACCGCTGTTCCAACACCTGCTAGCAGGCCGACTGCAAACACGGGAGAGAATGCGTTCTCCCGCCTCCCAACCGCCTGGCCTTACTTGCTTGCGGCACTCGCCGGTTTGCTGTTGTTTGCGCTGCTGTTATGGCTATTACAGCGCAAACGCCGCTACGTAGCGGCTGACCGCGAGCAGTTCACCCAATGGCTCAATACCGTGCAGCCCGACTTTGCTCAGTCCGAAGCCGCAGCGCTCGGCACACCCACTGAATTGCCGGTTATCAGCGGTGACGCCTTGCAACAGGCGCGCATTTTGACCGGCAGCGGCAAACCGAAATCCGCCATTCAGTTATTGGCCGCCGCTGTCGAATCTGAAGCGCCGCAGCCGCTGGAGGCCTGGCTTTATCTTCTGGATTTGTGCCGGGAACATGGCCTGAGAGAAGAATTCGAAACGCATGCACAGCAACTGCACCAGCATTTCAACATCATGACGCCGCAATGGGAAAAGGTGGAGATTCCACTGGTGGTCGCCCGCAGCCTGGAGGAATTCCCGCATATCAGTGAGCAGCTGGTGAATCACTGGCAGGCCGGCAATGCAGCAGACTATCTGCAGAGTCTGCTCACCGACAATCGAGGCGGTGAGCGTGCCGGCTTCGGTCCGGAAGTGATGGAAGAGATCCTGTTGCTACAGGGCCTGTTGAAACAACGCGAATAGCCTTCGGCGGTTCTTATGCGACGCCGGCCTGCCAGCGCACAGACCGGCGCAAACCCGCCGCTCACTTTTCCGGCAGTATCTCCAGCACGCGCTCAGGCGGCCGGCACAAACGCGTACCCAGCGGCGTCACCACAAGAGGCCGATTGATCAGCACCGGATGCTGCAGCATGAAATCCACCAATTCGTCGTCCGTCCACTTCGGGTCATCCAGCCCCAGCTCGGCATAAACCGCCTCCTTCTCCCGCAGCAGCTCGCGCGGAGAGATGTCGGCCGCCGCAATCATGGCCTTTAGGGTTTCCTTGTTGGGCGGCGTTTTCAGGTATTCGATGATCTCCGGCTCAAACCCGCGCTCACGAATCAACTCCAGCGCACCGCGCGAATTGCTGCATTTCGAATTGTGATAAATGGTGATTTCTGACATTTTCATTTTCGATAAAAATTGAATTTGATAATCACTTCAACCTAAAAGCAAGAAAGCCCTTGCGGGCTTTCTTGTTACAAATTTAGCCTGCGAATATGGCTAAATATCCAGGTTGTTCACACCCAGCGCGTTGTTTTCAATGAACGCGCGGCGCGGTTCGACCTGGTCGCCCATCAGGGTAGTGAAGATCTCGTCGGCGGCAATCGCGTCGTCGATCTGCACCTTGAGCAGGCGACGCACTTGCGGATCCATGGTGGTTTCCCACAGCTGTTCCGGGTTCATCTCGCCCAAGCCCTTATAGCGCTGGATGCCGAGGCCGTGCTTGGCTTCGTCCAACAACCAATCCAGCGCTTCCTTGAACCTGCTGACACGCTGTTCCTTCTCGCCGCGGCGGATGGTAGCGCCGGCTCCGAGCAGACCTTCCAGCATGCTGGATACCTTGCGGATCTGGCGGTAATCGCCGCTACTCATGAACTCATGATCGATGACGCAGCATTGCAGGTTGCCGTGCACGTATTTATTGATTTCCAGACGGTAGCTTTCGGTTTCTGCATCGAAACCGACGATGACTTCGGAACCGATGGCGCCGAGGATGGGGCGCAGCTTGGCTGCCGCATCTTCCGCGCCTTGCTTGTCGGCGAGGCTGATCTCGCCGAGATCCTGCAGCGCACGCAGCACGCTTTCGTCATACAACATCGAAATGCGGCGGATGACGGCTTCGGTCAGCACCATTTGCTTGGCGATCTCGGTCAACGGTTCGCCACTGATAGTTTCGCCGCCTTCCCGCGTCAGCAGTTCTGCACCCTTGAGTGCCGATTGCAGCAAGTATTCATCCAGTTCGTGCTGGTCTTTCAGGTAGCGTTCTTCCCTGCCCTGCTTGACCTTGTACAGCGGCGGCTGGGCGATGTAAATATGGCCGCGTTCCACCAGTTCCGGCATCTGGCGGTAGAAGAAAGTCAGCAACAACGTGCGAATATGGGCACCGTCGACGTCAGCATCGGTCATGATGATGATGCGGTGGTAGCGCAGTTTTTCCACATTGAAGTCGTCCTTGCCGATGCCGGTGCCGAGCGCGGTGATCAGCGTAGCGATTTCCTGTGAGCTCAATAACTTGTCGAAACGGGCTTTTTCCACGTTCAGAATCTTACCTTTAAGCGGCAGAATCGCCTGATTCTTGCGGTCGCGTCCCTGCTTGGCGGAACCGCCGGCGGAATCACCCTCGACCAGATAAAGCTCGCACAGCGACGGGTCCTTTTCCTGACAATCAGCCAACTTGCCGGGCAAGCCCATGGTATCCATGGCGCCCTTGCGACGCGTCATTTCGCGGGCCTTTCTGGCAGCATCGCGCGCACGGGCGGCATCGACGATCTTGTTGCAGATGACCTTGGCATCCACCGGGTTCTCCAACAGGAATTCGGCCAACTTGGCGGCAACGACTTCCTGCACCACCGGCTGCACTTCGGAAGAAACCAGCTTATCCTTGGTCTGGGACGAGAATTTGGGGTCCGGCACCTTGACCGACAATACGCAGGTCAGGCCTTCGCGCATGTCATCGCCGGTGGTTTCGATCTTGGCTTTTTTCGCCAGTTCGTTTTCTTCGATGAAGCTGTTGATGGTACGGGTCATGGCCGTCCGCAGGCCGGTCAAATGGGTTCCACCATCGCGTTGCGGGATATTGTTGGTGAAGCACTGCACGGTTTCGGCATACGAATCGTTCCATTGCATCGAAACCTCGATGGTCATGCCGTCCTTTTCACCCTTGGCATAGAACGGTTTCGGATGCAGTACCGTCTTACTGCGGTTCATGTACTCGACGAAACCCTGCACGCCGCCGGAATAGGCGAAGTTCTCGGATTTTCCAGTGCGCTGATCGATCAGTTCGATCTTGACCCCGTTGTTCAGGAAAGACAGTTCGCGGATGCGTTTGGCCAGGATTTCGAAGTGAAACTCGACGTTGGTGAAGGTGTCGACCGATGCCAGAAAATGCACTTCGGTGCCTCGCCGTTCCGTGGTGCCCGTGATGGTCAACGGTGCCTGCGGCACGCCGCGATGAAACTCCATTTGATAGACCTGACCGTTGCGGTAGATCTTTAAGCGCAGCCAGTCCGAAAGCGCATTGACTACGGAAACACCGACACCATGCAAACCGCCTGACACCTTGTAGGAGTTCTGATCGAACTTGCCGCCGGCGTGCAACTCGGTCATGACGATCTCTGCGGCGGATCGCTTCGGCTCGTGCTTGTCGTCTTCCTTGATGTCGGTCGGGATGCCGCGACCGTTGTCCGAGATGCTGATGGAATTGTCCGGATGGATGATGACCTTGATGTCGTCACAATGGCCGGCCAGCGCTTCATCGATCGCGTTATCCAGTACCTCGAACACCATATGGTGCAGACCGCTGCCGTCGGAGGTATCGCCGATGTACATGCCGGGACGCTTGCGTACCGCGTCCAGACCTTCAAGAATCTTAATACTAGATGAATCGTAATCTGTCATGGTGTTGATCTTTTGCTGTGTTTCACGTGAAACATGGAAAAAAGTGCGTATTCAAGCAAACATCAAATACGCATCGGCATTACTACATATTTGTAGTTTTCATCTTCTGGCACGGTGACCAGACAACTGCTGTTGGCATCCGCAAAGGAAAAGACGATTTGATCGCTGCTGACATTGTTGAGAACATCGATCATGTAGGTCACATTGAAACCGATATCCAGCGCATCGCCGTTGTAAATGATTTCCAGCTCTTCTTCCGCTTCTTCCTGCTCGCTGTTGGTGCTGATCAGACGCAGGCTGTTGTTGCTCAATACCAGACGGATGCCGCGGTACTTCTCGTTGGAGAGGATGGACGCACGTTGCATGGAGAGTAACACGGTCATGCGGGCAATCGTGAAGGTATTTTTATGGCCGACCGGAATCACGCGGTTGTAATCCGGAAACTTGCCGTCGATCACCTTGCTGATCAAGCGGATGGCGCCAAAAGAGAAATTGACCTGGCCCGGCACGATTTCCACCGTAACTTCCTCATCGCTTTCATCCAGTAATTTGATCAGTTCGATCACCGTCTTGCGCGGCAGGATCAATTCCTGTTTTTCATAGTTACGGTTCAATTCGGCCGAGGTGAAACTCAGACGATGGCCGTCGGTACCGACCAGGTTGAGACGGTTGGCATTGACTTCGAACAGCAGACCATTCAGATAGTAACGGATATCCTGTTGCGCCATGGCGAATTCAACCTGTTTCAGCAGGCGCTTCAATACACCCTGGCTGACTGTGACTACGCTTGGTTCCGCACCTGCAGCCTTGGTCATGACCGGGTAATCGCTGGCTGGCAAGGTCTGCAGATTAAAGCGGCTCTTGCCTGCCTTGACCTGCATGCGGCTGTCGGTTGTTGCCATGTTGATTTCAGCGTTTTCCGGCAAGGCACGGCAGATATCCAGTAGCTTCTTTGCCGAAACAGTCGTCGATAACTCACCTCCTGCATCGCTGTCGATCGACAAGGAAATCTGCATTTCCAGGTCGGTCGCGGTCAATACGATGCTGTTTTGTCTGGCTTCCAGTAAAAGATTGGAAAGTATCGGCAGTGTATGGCGTCTTTCAACTATACCGCTGACGGCAGAAAGCGGCTTCAACAGGGTATCTCTATTTATTTTGATGTTCATTGTTCAAAAACCCGTCTGTGTTAATGTCGATTCAATTAATAGAATAAGTAATACATAAAAGCTAATAACATATAGTAATGCACAGCAAACTTGTGGATAAACAGGATTTATTCATTAAAACATAAGTTTGCAAATTAATTTCTGTGCGTATAACCCTTGAAACCGTTGTGGATGATTTGTTTATTATTTTAAGCCAAGTGCATAAATGCGCCTAAACTACATTTTTATGCACAGGCTATCCACGAGGTTTCTGTTCAATTTATCCCCGGATCACTTGAACTAGAAACGCGATGTCGCGTGAAACATTGGGGTCGTTTTTGCGTAATTGCTCGACTTCGTCGCAGGCGTGCATGACGGTGGTGTGGTGCCGGCTGCCGAAAGCTTCACCGATCTCCGGAAAGCTGTGATTGGTCAGTTCTCGTGCCAAGGCCATGGCGATTTGGCGCGGCCGGGCAAAGTTACGCGAGCGCTTCTTGCTATACATTTCGGCGACTTTGATCTTGTAATAATCGGCGACAGTTTTCTGGATGTTTTCCATCGTGACTTGACGGCCACGCATGGCGATCAGGTCTTTCAAGGCTTCCTTGGCCAGATGTACATCGATTTCGTGACCGGTGAACTTGGCCATGGCGACGATGCGGTTGAGCGCGCCTTCCAGCTCGCGTACGCTGGAACGAACCTGTTTGGCGACAAAGAAGGCGACATCCTCGTGCAAGACAAAACGCGCGGCTTCCGCCTTTTTCAGCAGGATGGCGACGCGCATTTCGAGTTCTGGTGGCTCCACGGCGACAGTCAGGCCCCAGCTGAAACGGGTGCGCAAGCGCTCGTCGACATCGGCGATTTCCTTGGGATAGGTATCGCAGGTGATGATGATCTGCTTTTTCGATTCGATCAGTGAATTGAAAGCGTAGAAGAATTCTTCTTGGGTTCGGCTCTTTTTGGCAAAAAACTGGATATCGTCGATCAGCAGCAGGTCGAGCGAGTGGTATTGGCGCTTGAATTCGTCAAACGCTTTGTGTTCATAGGCTTTTACTACGTCGGAGACGTAGCGCTCGGCGTGCAGATAGCGAATCTTGGCTTCCGGGTTCTGCTGCTTCAGGTGATTGCCGATCGCCTGAAGCAAATGGGTCTTGCCCAGCCCGACGCCACCGTAGATGAATAACGGGTTATAGGCCACGCCCGGGTTTTCCGCGACCTGGATGGCGGCGGCGCGAGCCAGCTGATTGGCCTTGCCGGTGACGAAATTGTCGAAATTGAAGGCTGGGTTGAGGCCCGAAGTCTCGCTGACAGCCTTGGGCTTTTTGACCGGTTTGGTCGCGACCTTGACGCTTTCTGTAGCAGATACAGTGCCGGCAAGAATATCGGAGATGACATCACTGTCGTCCTTTTCATGCTGTGAGTTCAGCAGTTTGGAGACGGCGTTATGGTGTGCCCCGTTGTGCTGTTTTTCTTTTCTGGTCGCAACGGCGAGTTCGATCTCGACCGGCTCGGCAGCGACTTCTTCAGCGATCAGACGAATGCGGTCGAGGAAGCGATCCTTGACCCACTGCTGGACGAATCGATTCGGCGCGATCAGGCGATAGGAGCCGTTGGCCGTTTCGAATTCCAGTGGTTTGATCCAGGTGTTGAATTGCTGTGCGGATAGTTCTTGCTGAAAACGCCCCAGACAAATCGACCAAAAATTGTCCATCGGTTGCCCGATACCTCTAAGTTATTATTCATGAACGATTCGCCCGCAATATGGTTGTTGTTATGCGGGAGCTGTGGCTAACCTGTCGCCCTCAGGCCATGGCGTTCTGGACTGTTGCAGACACCGGATGTCTGCGGCGCGGCAACAGCATGGGCAGTTGCGAAGCGGATGATGCCGGGTGAAACGGGTTAGCGTTTTAAAGTGCCCTTAATTCTAGCCCTAATGGCAGAACTTATCCACAGCCTTTTCGGCTGATTCACAAACTAAATAAACATTGACAAAACAAGGCAAAGTCGTGTTAAATCGCGGTCTTACTTGAAATGCAGTGAAGTTACCGGAGATTTGCAATGAAACGTACCTACCAACCATCCAAAGTTCGCCGTGCACGTACCCACGGTTTTCTGGTGCGCATGAAGACCCGTGGTGGTCGTGCCGTTATCGCTGCACGCCGCGCCAAGGGCCGTGCCCGTCTAGCAGTCTAAGCAGTCCACGGACCGCCTTGTTTCAGATAGACAGGCGTTGATCCCCGGTTTGAATCAGGGTTTTCCACGCCAGGCCAGAATTACAAAAACGGATGATTTTTCATCCGTTTTTAGTTTGCGCAAACGGATTTCCGGCCAGTATCTTGCCATTCACTATCGGGCCAATCAGACCGCAGGTCCGAGGCTTGGTCTGGTGGTGGCGAAGAAAGTCGCCAAACGTTCGGTTGACCGCAACTACATGCGTCGCGTCCTGCGCGAATTGTTCAGGAAGCAGCAGGCGCAGATCGCGCCGCTGGATCTGGTGATCCGCGTCACCAAGTTGTTCGGACATGCCGAATTTGCTCAGGTGGAACAGGAGTTTTACGAATTGCTGTTCAGGTTGAACCGGGCGACGGCGAAGCCAGCTGGCACGGGCCCCGAGGAGCCAGTTCATGTCTAGGTTGTCCCCTGTCTACTGGTTCAGACACCTGCTGGTGAGCCTGATCCGGCTTTATCAATTGGCCTTGAGCCCCTATTTCGGCCAACAATGCCGATTCAGTCCGACCTGTTCCCAGTATGCGATCGAGGCCATCAATAAATATGGCGCAATCAAGGGTTTAGCATATACCATACGACGTTTGTCGCGTTGTCATCCTTGGCATGACGGCGGTCACGATCCCGTGCCATAAGTGATGCGACAAGTCCGTGAGCACGATATAAATCATTAATCAAGTAGATATAGACAATTCAATGGATACCAAGCGGCTGATTCTATTCGTTATTTTTTCATTTTCCCTGTTGATGCTGTGGGATGCCTGGCAACAGCACAATGCTCCTGAACCGGACGCGGCCACGGCCCAATCCGCGGATGCCAGCATTCCGCAAGCGGCCAAGGCGGATATGCCGGCTGCGAGCAACCAGCCTGATTTGCCGCAGACCAGCGGTTTCGGGTTGGAAAACGGCCAGCGTATCCTTATCGAAACTGATCTCTATCGTGGCGAGATCGATACGGTGGGCGGCGATTTGCGCAAGCTGGTTCTGCGTCAGCATCGCTCGGATGACAAGGAAAGCGAATACGTGCTGCTGGATGATCAGGCGGCGCCATTGCTTTATGTGGCACAGACCGGCCTGATCGGTAACGATTTGCCGAATCATCGCAGCGTGTTCACCAGTAGCGCGAACAGCTACCAGATGACCGCCGGTAGCGACCAGCTGGAAGTGCGCCTGAGCTGGAGCAACGATGCCGGCCTGCAGGTCGACAAGGTCTATACGTTCAAGCGCGACAGCTATGCAATCGGCGTGCGTTACGAAATTGCCAACAACACGGAGAGCGCCATCACGCCTTCCGTCTACTACCAGATATTGCACGACAGCCTGTCCAATCAGGGCTCGTTCATGATGCCGACCTTCACCGGAGGTGCCTACTTTACCGATACCGACAAGTTCAAGAAGATCAGCTTCGGCGACATGGCCAAGAACAATCTATCCAAGAACAGCCGTGATGGTTGGGTCGGGCTGGTGCAGCATTATTTCCTCGGCGCCTGGATCCCGCAGGACGGCATCGCTCGCGAGTTCTATACCAAACAACTGGCAACCGACATCTATTCCATCGGTAGCGTCAGCCCGCTGGGTCAGATCGCGCCCGGCACCAAGCTGGAAGTGCCGGCTAGGTTGTATGCCGGCCCACAGACCCAATCGCAGCTGAAGGCGGTCGCGCCCGGACTGGAATATGCAGTCGACTACGGCTGGCTGACCATTATTGCCGCACCGCTGTTCTGGGTGCTCTCCGCCATCCAGAAGCTGGTCAACAACTGGGGTGTGTCCATCATCCTGCTGACCATTCTGATCAAGCTGGCGTTTTATCCGCTGTCCGCCGCCAGCTATCGCTCAATGGCGCATCTGCGTGAACTGACGCCACGTCTGCAGAGCATGAAGGAAAAGTTCGGCGACGACCGGCAGAAGATGCAGCAGGCCATGATGGAGTTGTACAAGACCGAGAAGATCAATCCGCTGGGCGGTTGCCTGCCGATCCTGGTGCAGATTCCGGTGTTCATTGCGCTGTACTGGGTGCTGCTCGGCAGTGTCGAGATGCGTCATGCGCCGTTCATGTTGTGGATTGAGGACCTGTCGGCGACCGACCCCTACTTCGTGCTGCCTATCCTCATGGGTCTGACCATGATCATCCAGACCAGACTGAATCCGACGCCGACCGATCCGATCCAGGCCAAGGTCATGATGATCATGCCGATCGTGTTCAGTGTGTTCTTCTTCTTTTTCCCGGCAGGCCTGGTGCTCTACTGGCTGGTCAACAACATTCTGTCGATCGCCCAGCAATGGCATATCAACCGTGCAACCGAGCGTGCAACGGCAGCCAAGAAGAAGTCGGGCAAACGCTAGTCCTTGCGCACCGGCATCCCTCGCCGGTGCATGTTTTTACGGGCGCATATGAAAGCTGAAACCGCAGACACGATTGCAGCGATCGCGACCGCCCCCGGCTCCGGCGGTATCGGCGTCGTGCGGGTTTCCGGCGAGGCCTGCAGGCAGATTGCCGAGGCCATACTCGGCCATTGCCCCGTCCCGCGCCACGCGGCTTATCTGGATTTCAACGAGGCCGACGGCAGCCTGATCGACCGCGGCATCGCAATCTATTATGCCGCTCCCCACTCCTATACCGGTGAAGATGTGCTCGAACTACAGGCGCACGGCGGACCGGCGCTGATGCAGTTGCTGCTGAAGCGCTGTCTGGCCTTGGGCGCGCGGCAAGCCATGCCGGGCGAGTTCACGCGACGCGCCTATCTGAACGACAAGCTCGATCTGGCTCAGGCTGAAGCCGTGATTGATGTGATCAATGCCTCGACCGAGGCAGCCGCGCGCAGCGCCGTGCGCTCACTCTCCGGCGAGTTTTCCGCCTATATCCAGGCCCTGCTCGGCCGACTGATCGAACTGCGCATGTATGTCGAGGCCTGCCTGGACTTTCCCGAGGAAGAGATCGATTTCATCAGCCAGGGCCGAGTTGCCGAGAAGTTGTCGGTGTTGCAGCAGGAATTGCAACGTGTGTTTCAGAGTGCAAAACAGGGCAACCTGTTACGTGAAGGCATCCAGGTGGTGTTGATCGGGCAGCCCAATGTCGGCAAGTCGAGTCTGATGAACCGCCTGGCCGGCGAAGACGTCGCCATCGTCACCTCGATCGCCGGTACCACGCGCGATGTGATTCGCAGCACGATACAGCTCAATGGCGTGCCTTTACATATCATCGATACCGCCGGCTTGCGCGAAACTGCCGATGAAGTGGAAAAACAGGGGATTGCCAGAACATGGCGAGCTCTGGAAAACGCCGATGTCGCATTATTATTGGTCGACGCAGCTCATGGTATTGGCGAGACGGAAAAATCGATTCTAGCGCGATTGCCGGCGTTTTTGCCAAAAATCAACGTTCACAACAAAATCGATCTCAGCGCAGAGATCCCTAAAAAGGAAGTTCGCGACGGCGAAACGCACATTTATCTATCGGCCAAACATGGTCAAGGTATATCGCTGCTGATCGACCATTTGCTCGATCTGGCCGGCTGGCAGCCGGGCGGCGAGGGAGTGTTCATGGCGCGCACTCGGCATTTGCAGGCATTGCAGGAGGTCAGGCAGCATTTGCAGACCGCTGTCGAGCGCTTGGGGCAGGCTGAACTGGTGGCCGAGGAGCTCAGGCTGGGGCAGGAAGCCTTGAGTCAGATCACGGGCGAGTTCACGCCCGATGATCTGCTGGGCGAGATCTTTTCAAAATTCTGTATCGGTAAATAAATCAGGTAGTTATTGGCGAGTAACACCGTTCCCGGAAACTGCTTCATCCATTTTGTTCCACGTGAAACATACCGGTTTTTCAGGTTTCTTTTTTCCAGTAACTTTTTTCCAGACGGGTCGAGCTGCGCTTGCAGCCGGTGATCATGGCCCGGATCAGGTTGTCCTTGTGCAGTATGCTTTCGGTGATGACGGCGGTGATATGCAACACAACCAGAAACAACCAGGCCCATGAAACATAGTAGTGGAGCGATTTGACATAGCCAGGCACATCGTACAGCCAGCCGTCGTTATAGACCAGATATCCTGAAATCACCGTCGTGATACCGCAGAACAGCATGATGTAGATGACGACGGAACCGGCCGGATTGTGACCGATATAGCGGCGGCTACGGCCTTGTACCGTGAGCCAGAGGTAGCGGATGGCGAGTAATGGGTTGAGCGGGAAGGCGCGAAAGCTGGCGTAGCCGGTTTTCATGCAACCCCAGACGATACGGGCGGCGATCAAGCCGGCGACTGCATAGCCGGCGTAGACGTGGATCAGTCGATCCCACTCCGATTCGCGGTAGTAGAAAGCGACGCTGAAGGCGATGACCAAAGACCAGTGGAAGAACCGTACAAAAACATCCCAAACGTATTTTTGTGGCGGTTCATCCTTCAGGCAGTCCAGTGCAGCTTGTTTGGCCCGGTCTTCGGTCATCTGCTTTAGATCTTTAATTGACGCTCAACAGGTAAGCGATGAAGTTACCCTTTTCCTGTGCGGAGCAGTCTCTGCCGATGACGTCGTGGCAGTGGGCGGTGAATTCCTTCTCGACCTTGTCGATGTCGGCAAAACGCTTCGGATTGGCGGTCGGTGACAGCGGGCGGATCGGCTTGCCGGTCACGATGTGCTTGCCGTTGTCGGCCGGGTTGGCGGTATGGCAGGAAGCGCAAGCCACTTGTTGACCCTTGACCGTGATTTCGCGGTTATAAAACGACTTGCCGTCGTTAGCGGAAAGGCCGGTGGAAGCCGGGTTGATGTTCTTGGCGATGGTTTCGTACTTGGCGGCCAGCTTTTGAGCCGAAGCGACGTCGGCGTGTGCGGCAGTGGCTGCAAAGGCGGCTAACAGGCCGAATAAGATGTTGCTTGCTTTCATGACATTGCTCCCTTGTGATTTAAATTGGTTAAACCAGGTGTAGCTCGATTTCATTCGAGTCAAGCGAATTATATGTCATGTATGTTAATAAAATGTGTAAGCAAGCGGTTGATATGAAATTTAGTTGTAAGAAAATCGCAAAAATCTTTTGTGGCTTGAATGTTTCACGTGAAACATAAAGCACATGCATGACGCGGAGCGTGGTTTGCAGTAAGATGCAGGTCTTGAAATCATTGCAGGAATCAGCGCCTGCTCAAGTGGCTTTTACGAACCGGGATCCTTGATTGGAAAGGGATTCGAAGGTTTTTCGAAGGGCGGGCAAGAGTCTTCAGATATGCAATTCCCTGATATTTTCGATGTCATTGTAGTGGGTGGTGGTCACGCCGGCACCGAGGCCGCGCTCGCCAGTGCGCGCATGGGGCGCAAGACGCTGCTGTTGACGCACAATATCGAGACGCTGGGGCAGATGTCCTGTAATCCATCCATCGGTGGCATCGGCAAGGGACATCTGGTCAAGGAGGTTGACGCGTTGGGCGGCGCCATGGCGGCAGCCACGGACGAAGGCGGTATCCAGTTCCGCATCCTCAATTCCAGCAAAGGGCCTGCGGTACGGGCCACGCGTGCGCAAGCCGACCGCGTGCTGTACAAGGCGGCCATCCGCCGACGTCTGGAGAATCAGCCCAATCTCTGGCTGTTCCAGCAGGCGGTCGATGATATCCTGCTCGAGGGCGACCGCGCCGCCGGTGTCGTGACGCAACTCGGCTTGCGGTTCAGATCGAAAACCGTGGTGTTGACCGCCGGTACGTTCCTCGGCGGTCTGGTGCATGTCGGCCTCAACAACTACCAGGCCGGCCGCGCCGGCGACCCGCCATCGATTTCGCTGGCGGCCAGATTGCGCGAGATCGGATTGCCGGCCGGCCGGCTGAAAACCGGTACACCGCCGCGCATCGATGGCCGCACCATCGATTACTCGGTAATGCTGGAGCAGCCGGGGGATGATCCGGTACCGGTGTTCTCCTTCCTCGGTGATGCATCCCGGCATCCGCAGCAGCTTTCCTGCTGGATCACGCAGACCAACGAGCGCACGCACGACATCATACGCAGCGGTCTGGACCGCTCGCCCATGTATACCGGTGTTATCGAAGGGGTCGGTCCGCGTTACTGCCCTTCCGTCGAGGACAAGATCCACCGTTTCGCCGACAAGGAATCGCACCAGATATTTCTTGAGCCGGAAGGTCTGAGTACCAACGAGATTTATCCCAACGGCATTTCGACCAGTCTGCCGTTCGATATCCAGCTGCAACTGGTGCGGTCCATTCGCGGTCTCGAGAACGCGCACATTCTGCGGCCCGGTTATGCCATCGAATACGATTATTACGACCCGCGTGCGCTGAAGAGCTCGCTGGAAACCAAAAGCATTCACGGCCTCTTTTTCGCCGGCCAGATCAACGGCACCACGGGATACGAGGAAGCTGCGGCCCAGGGCCTGTTGGCCGGCGCCAACGCAGCCCTCCACGCGGCTGGAGAATTACCTTGGTGCCCGGGCCGCGACGAAGCCTATCTCGGCGTGCTGGTCGACGACCTCATCACGACCGGCGTGACGGAGCCTTACCGCATGTTCACCAGCCGGGCCGAATACCGGCTGATGCTGCGCGAGGATAATGCCGATATGCGGCTGACCGAAGCCGGACGCAAGATTGGTCTGGTCGACGATGAGCGTTGGGAGGCCTTTGCCCGCAAGCAGGAAGCCATTGCCCGCGAGCAGGAGCGCTTGAAGCGCAGCTTCGTGCATCCCGCCACCCTGCCGCCGGAAGATGCCTTGCGCGTTCTGGGCAAGCCGATCGAGCATGAGTATTCGTTGTTCGAGTTGCTGCGCCGCCCCGATGTCAGCTATGAATCCCTGCTCAGTTTACCGTTGCCGGCCGGCAATACACCTCCGGAGGCTGTGGACGAACAGGTGCGCCAGCAGGTCGAGATCGCCGCCAAGTATCAGGGCTACATCGACCGGCAGGCGGAGGAGATCCAGCGCCAGCGGGCGAGCGAGGCGATTGCCTTGCCGGCAGACCTCGATTACCGTCAGGTACAGGGCTTATCGATCGAGGCGCAGCAGAAACTCAACAGCTTCAAGCCGGAAACCATCGGTCAGGCCAGCCGTATCAGCGGCATCACGCCGGTGACGATCTCGCTGCTGCTGGTCTATCTGAAACGCAAGGGCCGGGGCAAGACCGGCAATACTCCGGAAAAGGCGGCATGAGCGGGTTCGACAAGACCGTGCTGGCAGCCAGGCTGCAGGCCGGCCTGCAGCAGATGGGCCTGGACGTCGACGAGGCGACGCAAGTCCGGCTGCTGGATTATCTGGCTCTCGTTCATAAATGGAACAAGGTGCACAATTTGACCGCCGTGCGCGAGCCGGCCGAGATGGTGACGCTCCATCTGCTCGACAGTCTGGCGGTGCTGCCGCATGTCAGGGCGGAGCGCCTGCTGGACGTCGGCAGCGGCGCCGGACTGCCGGGTATCCCTCTGGCCCTTTGCTTGCCTCAGATGCAGGTGACGGTGCTGGATTCCAGTCAGAAGAAGGCGAGTTTCATGTGGCAGGCCAAGGCGGAGTTGGGAATAGCCAATCTGGAGGTGGTCTGTGGTCGTGTCGAGCAATTCCGCCCGCCCATGCCGTATGACGTGATCATCTCGCGCGCCTTTTCCGACCTCAACCTGTTCATCAGTCTGACGCGTCATCTGGGCAAGCAAGACGGTCAATGGCTGGCGATGAAGGGGGTGCACCCCTACGATGAACTGGCGCAGATCGACATTCAACCGTCACGCGTAGAGCCCCTGCAGGTTGCCGGGCTGGCGGCACAGCGGCATCTGGTATTCCTGCCATTCAGGTCAGCAGCAACGAGCAATGAGGCGAACTGAGCGATGAAGATCATAGCAATCAGCAATCAAAAGGGCGGTGTCGGCAAAACGACGACTTGTGTCAATCTGGCGGCCAGTCTCGCGGCCACCAAGCGGCGGGTGCTGCTGATCGATCTGGATCCCCAGGGCAATGCCACGACCGGTAGCGGCGTCGAAAAATCGGCCATGAAAAAGACCATCTATCATGTGCTGATCGGCAAGAACGCGCTGAAGGAAGTGATCCAGCCATCGGTCAAGGGCAAGTTCGATGTGGCGCCGGCCAATCGCGACCTCGCCGGTGCCGAGGTCGAACTGGTCAACGAGATCGCGCGCGAGACCCGACTGAAGGCGGCCTTGAAGGAAGTGCAAGGCGAGTACGATTATGTATTGATCGACTGTCCCCCTGCCCTCAGCCTGATTACGGTCAACGCATTGACGGCCGCCCATGCGGTCATGATCCCGATGCAATGCGAGTATTTTGCGCTGGAAGGTTTGTCCGATCTGGTCAACACCATTCGCAAGGTGCGGCAGCATCTCAACCCCGAGCTGGAAATCGAGGGTCTGTTGCGCACCATGTTCGACAACCGCAACACCTTGGCGCAACAGGTGTCTGGCGAACTGGCGCAGCATTTTGGCGACAAGGTCTACCGCACCGTTATCCCGCGCAACATCAGGTTGGCGGAAGCGCCGAGTTACGGCGTGCCGGTACTTTTTCACGATAGAACCTCCAAGGGCGCACAGGCTTACTTGGCGCTGGCCGGTGAGATCATCAACCGCCAGAGCCGGGCACGTGCGGCCGAAACAAGTTAGGAAGAGTCATGGTAAAACTCAAGGGTTTGGGACGCGGGTTGGACTCGCTGCTGGCCGGTGATGATGGCGAGACAGGCACTGCCGATCAGCTGAAGATGCTCGATGTCGGGCAATTGCAGCCTGGCAAGTATCAGCCGCGCACGCAGATGGATCAGGAGTCGCTGAACAGTCTGGCGGATTCCATCAGGGCGCAGGGCATCATGCAGCCGATCCTGGTGCGCGAGATCGCCGATGACCGCTACGAAATCGTCGCCGGCGAGCGTCGCTGGCGCGCTTCCCAGTTGGCCGGTCTGGAACAGGTGCCGGTACTGGTGCGCGAGATCGCCGATGAGGCCGCGCTGGCGATGGCCTTGATCGAGAATATCCAGCGCGAGAACCTCAACCCGATAGAAGAGGCGCAAGGCATCAAGCGCCTGATCGACGAATTCGACATGACCCATCAGCAGGCGGCGGAGGCGGTCGGTCGTTCGCGCACCGCAGTCACCAATCTGCTGCGTCTGCTGAATCTGGCGCCTACCGTACAGAGCATGCTGATGCAAGGCGAGATCGAGATGGGGCATGCGCGCGCCCTGCTCGCTCTGGATGGCGGCAAGCAGGTCATGGCGGCCGAACAGATCGCGGCCAGGGGTCTTTCCGCGCGCGAGGCGGAACAGTTGGCGAAGCGTTTGGCGGCCGAAGTCAAAACGCCGCTGAAGCAAGCTGCGCAGGACCGTGATGTGTTGCGTCTGCAGGAAACGCTGGCCGAAGCGCTCGGCGCGCCGGTGCATATTCAGAGCGGTCGTGGTGGTTCCGGCACCCTCAAAATCCGTTACAGCGACCTCGATCAGCTGGACGACATCATCGCCAGATTGAAGCGTTCAAGTCACTGGCAAGCTTGACTTAAAACCGATTACACAAGACAATTCAGGGCTTGATAAATTTTGCAGGAATTTTTCTGCAAGTATTCTGCAACCCGAGTTAGCTGGACTTCAGTCGGAAATCACTTGTCAGACAATCACTTAGCGGCAAGTGTGCCGGAAAAAGAAAAAGTCACTGCGATTTTCAAGCGCGCAGCAAAATGGCAAAGCCTCAGTACGCTGGCCATCGCGGCCGTCGCGTATGCGATAGCGGGCGAGTCCGGTCTCATCTCTGCGCTGATCGGCGGAGGCGTGGTGCTGGCGGGAAGTTTCATCGCTACCCGCATCGCGCGACGCAGCGAGAACAGTACGCGGGCAGGTGCAATACTCATCAATTTGTTATTGGCGGAAGCGGTCAAGATCCTGGTGATCGTGATGCTGCTTTGGCTCAGTTTTAAGGTTTATGCGGATCAGTTGGTGCTGATGGCCCTGTTTTGTTCTCTGGCTGCGGCAGCGATTCTATCCGGCTCGGCAGTGTATGCCCTCAATAGTGAAAGTGAAAAGCAAGGTTAACAGTCATGGCGACAGAGCACGAATTAACTCCTTCCGGTTACATCTCACATCACCTTTCCAATAATGCCGTTGCCGTGGGCGACGGTGGTTTCTGGACCCTGCACATCGACACGCTGGGCATGTCCATCATCCTCGGTGTCATTGTCTTCGGTCTGCTTTGGCTGGCTGCGCGTGGGGTGACGGCCGGCGTGCCGAGCAAGCGACAGGCTTTCGTCGAGCTGTTGTTCGGTTTCATCGACAGTCAGGTCAAGAGCATTTTTCATGGCGAGCGCCATAAATTCATCGCACCGCTGGCGCTGACCGTGTTCGTCTGGGTCTTCATGATGAATGCGATGGACTTCCTGCCGATCGATGTCATGGCGTGGATCTACAAGCATGTGTTCGGCCTTGAATACTGGCGCAGCGTGCCGACCTCCGACATCAATGCGACCTTCGCGCTGGCCCTGTCGGTCTGGCTGCTGATGATCTTCTTCGCGATCCACGTCAAGGGTCTGGGCGGCTGGATTCATGAACTGTTCTGTTCTCCCTTCGGCAGCAACCCGTTGGTCTGGGTCCCGAATTTCCTCTTCAACATCATCGAATACGTTTCCAAACCCCTCTCCCACTCCCTGCGTCTGTTCGGCAACATGTATGCCGGCGAAGTGATCTTCCTGCTGCTGGGCATGTGGGCTGCGACCGGTCTGGTCGGTACGTTCTTCGGCGCGTTCCTGGGTATCGGCTGGGCGATCTTCCACATTCTGATCGTGACCCTGCAGGCGTTCATTTTCATGACCTTGACTGTTGTGTATCTGTCCATGGCGCATGAAAGCCACTAGTTTTTTTTGGTTGTGTAGTTTTAGTTTTTCAAAGTTGTAGCCCTTAATATCGAAAGGAAAAGTAATGGAAAGCGTGCAATTTTTAGCAATGATTCAAGCATACACAGGTATCGGTATCGGCCTGATCATCGGTCTGGGTGCTGCCGGCGCCTGTATCGGTATCGGTATCATGAGTGCCAGCTTCCTGGACGGCGCTGCGCGTCAACCGGAACTGACTGCCTCTCTGCAAGTCAAGGTCTTCCTGCTGCTGGGTCTGATCGACGCTTCCTTCATTATCGGTGTTGGTCTGGCCATGATGTTCGCCTTTGCCAACCCGCTGCTGGCAGTGGTTGCTTAAGTCCTTAACTAATCAGTTAGCCGCGAGGTTCTGCAGGTGATGCAGGACTTTGCAGCTAGGAGCAAAAGATGAATATAAACCTGACACTCTTTGCGCAGGCTATTACATTCGCAGTGCTGATTTGGTTTACAGCCAAGTTTATCTGGCCCCCATTACTGGGTGCCATTGAAAAGCGCCAGAAGGAAATCGCGGATGGTTTGGCTGCAGGCGAGCGTGGCCGCAGTGAGTTGGAGCAGGCTTCCAAGCGCTCTGCGGAAACAATCGAAGAAGCCAAGTTGCGAGCATCCGATATCATTTCCCAGGCTGAAAAGCGTGCGACAGAAATCGTCGAAGCTGCGAAGGAAGCCGCGAAAACCGAGGGTGATCGCATTATTGCCGGTGCCAAGGCTGAAATTGATCAGGAAGTGAATCGCGCCAAGGAAGGTTTGCGTCAGCAAGTTTCCGCACTGGCCGTCGCTGGCGCAGAGAAGATCCTGCGCAAGGAAATCGATGCCAAGGCTCATGCCGATATGCTAAGCACTATCGCCAACGAGCTATAAGAGAGCAAGTACGATCATGGCTGAAGCAATCACTATCGTTAGACCCTACGCCGTCGCAGCATTTCGCCTGGCCAAGGAACAAAAGGCCCTGACCAAATGGTCGGAGATGCTGAATTTCGCTGCCGCCGTGGCTGCGGATTCTCAGATGAAATCTTATATCGAGGATCCAAAAGTCACGTCCGAAGCATTGGAAAAGATGTTTCTCGCCATCTGCGACAAGAAGCTCGATGCGGCCGGTGTCAACCTGATCAAGCTGCTGGGTGAGTACGGCCGTCTGGCATTGCTGCCGGAAGTGGCCGCTGCCTTTGAAGAGCTGAAGGCTGAAGATGAAGGGGTGCTGGAGGCTGAAATCACCGCCGCCGCCAAGCCTGCCGACAGCGCAGTCAAGGATCTGGTAAAACGTCTGGAATCCAGGTTCGGCAAGAAAATCGAAGCAAGCGTCGAGATCGACCCTGAGCTTATCGGCGGGGTCAAGATTGTGATTGGCGATACCGTCATCGACGCTTCCGTCCGTGGTCAACTTCAAGAGTTGGCCTACACGCTTAAAAGTTAGGCCCTAAAGGTCAGGAGACAGAGTAATGCAGTTATCCACATCAGAAATCAGTGAACTGATTAAAAGCAGGTTAGAGAATTACGATACCAGTGCGGAAGCACGTACCCAGGGTACCGTGATTTCCGTCACCGACGGTATCGTGCGTATCCACGGTCTGTCCAACGTGATGTCCGGTGAAATGATCGAATTCCCGGGCAATACCTTCGGTCTCGCGCTCAACCTCGAGCGCGATTCTGTTGGTGCCGTGGTGCTCGGTAGCTACGAACACATTTCCGAAGGCGACACATGCAAGTGCACCGGCCGCATTCTGGAAGTGCCGGTCGGTCCGGAACTGGTCGGTCGCGTGGTCAACGCACTGGGTCAGCCGATTGATGGCAAGGGTCCGGTCAACGCCAAGATGACCGACAAGATCGAGAAGGTTGCGCCGGGCGTGATCGCCCGTAAGTCAGTTTCGCAGCCGGTACAAACCGGTCTGAAGTCCATCGACTCCATGGTGCCGGTCGGCCGCGGCCAGCGCGAACTGATCATCGGCGATCGCCAGACCGGCAAGACCGCTGTTGCAGTCGACGCCATCATCAACCAGAAGGGTCAGAACATGACCTGTATCTACGTGGCGATCGGGCAGAAAGCCTCCACCATCGCCAACGTGGTACGCAAGCTGGAAGAAAACGGCGCGATGGAATACACCATCGTTGTTGCCGCTTCCGCCTCCGATTCCGCCGCGCTGCAATTCATTGCACCTTACGCCGGTTGTACCATGGGTGAGTATTTCCGTGATCGTGGCGAAGATGCATTGATCGTTTACGATGACTTGACCAAGCAAGCGATTGCTTATCGTCAAATCTCCCTGTTGTTGCGTCGTCCACCAGGCCGCGAAGCCTATCCGGGTGACGTCTTCTACATCCACTCCCGTTTGCTTGAACGTGCAGCTCGCGTCAACGAAGACTACGTTGAGAAATTCACCAACGGTGAAGTCAAAGGCAAGACAGGCTCACTGACTGCACTGCCAATCATTGAAACTGCTGCGGGTGACGTTTCTGCGTTCGTGCCGACCAATGTCATCTCGATTACCGACGGCCAGATCTTCCTGGAAACCG